>Ga0209504_1000100_pt1 | contig 79659 bp, 66 predicted proteins | sample COGITO_mtgs_1005_FD_184791 | JGI IMG/M metagenome (GOLD analysis project Ga0209504, IMG submission 184791) | Pelagic marine microbial communities from North Sea - COGITO_mtgs_100511 (SPAdes) (version 2) | ecosystem: Environmental > Aquatic > Marine > Epipelagic ... | reverse complement strand
GATGGTGTTAACCAATCCCATGTAGATGCGGTAACTCCATTAAGACTTGACATGCCAATGAACCTTCCTAATGGTTGGAGTATGTTTGGCTATACCTGCGTCCAACCTCTTGACGTGATTGATGGTTTTGTTTCTGTAAAAGAATCCCTCGAAATCGTTAAGGATGAAATGGGGCTCGCCTATCTACCTGATTACAACTTCAACGCAATAGGTGACCTAAAACATGGAGAGGGGTATCAAATCAAATTGACAAACTCAATTGAAGATTTCCAATTCTGTAAAACTTTAGTGCCTAAGGTCTTTGGTTGTACGGACGCAAATGCATTTAACTACAACCCAGATGCAAATACGGAGGACGATTCATGTATTCCTGTGCTAACAGGTTGTATGGACGAAGATGCTTTTAACTTTGATGCAGCAGCAAATACCAACGATGATTCTTGTATAGAAAAAGTATTTGGCTGTACGGACTCAGAAGCCTTTAATTACAATGCTGAAGCCAACACAAATGATGACTCATGCATAGCAAAAGTGAATGGCTGTATGGATTCTAATGGATGGGATTTTAATCCTTTAGCAAATTCGGAGCGTGATTGTTTGTACTTAAACCTTGAAGTTAGTGTCCCTAGTTACGATTCTGTAGTCTCTATGCTAGAGTGTTTAGGTAGTCAAGCCCACTATGATTCCCCATGGTTGAGCATCTGTGCAAATGACGCTTTTGAAACAATCGACTCTTACGAGTACTATATGCATGAAGGTTCTTCAGATGAGGTAGAAAAATGTGTTTTCGAAGGGCCCTATGGTCAACAATATTGTAATCAAGCACTCGAAAATGAACCTATAGAATTGATTTCTGTATTGACAGGGACTTGTTATGCCTCAAATGCTTGCAACTATTTAGAGCAAGGAATTTGCGATTACACTAGCTGTGTTGGATGCCAAGACCCAACTGCTTTTAATTACGATGCAGAAGCTACTGTAGCCTCAGAATGTATACCTGTCATTGAAGGGTGTATAGACGACGCTGCGTGTAATTTTGAGCCTGAAGCGAATACAGACGATGGGAGTTGCTACAATAACAATCTAGGATGTGGATGTGACAACCCAGCTCCAATTGAAGGATTAAATTGTCAAGGAAATCCAATACAAATAGGGGATGTCATTTATGGCGGTATGGTTTTCCAAATAAATGAAGACGGTACAGCATTGGTCGTTTCGACGAAAGATCTTGGGGTCATGACATGGAGCGATGCCCAAAATTCCGCTTCTAATTCCAGAACAGAAGGATATGAAGATTGGTATCTTCCAAATATTGATCAATTAGAGTCGTTGTATAATTCAATAGGTCCTGGTGGAGATAATTCATTAGGTTTAGAATTTCAAGCTGGCCAATATTCATCTCATTGGAAGTTATGGTCTAGCTCTATTACACCCTCTAATTCCAACTACGTTTATATTTTGAACTTTGTGGATGGTGAGGTAAATGAAAACTATTACCCTCAAAATTGGACATATAGTTCTCGCCCTATTCGTTCGATAGACCTTGGGTGTACTCCGCCTGCATTTATGAACTCTACTTCGGATTTTGAAAGTCCTAGCATTACTTCAGGTGAGGTGTTGTACGTTTATTACGACAACACATACATCACACATTTCACAACATCTTCATCAAGCATAGTAACTGGTGCTACTCCTGGTTATTCTGGAAATGGGCCGAGATATTCAGACGAAGATTACGGTACGGGAGCAGTCCAGCCGGGTGTAAATTATTATGCAGGAACCTTGAGTTCACTTACTTCCATTAATGAGGCCAACTACCCGTATTGGGTAGGTGCAGGTGACGAATACATCTTTGATACGCGTAGCTTTGAAAATGGAGGGGAAACATACGATGGCGTTGGTAATTTCTCATGGACCAATTGGACCAATAAAAACTTGAAGATCTCGAAAACTCAAGTTGTCTGTGACGAATAAGCTTTCTTTGTCAAACAAAAAGCCCACTCTAAGGAGTGGGCTTTTTTTGTTTGATTTGATTGATCCTAAATATTATTCCACAGTGACGGACTTGGCCAGGTTTCGTGGTTGATCGACATCGCATTCGCGCATCACGGCAATGTGGTAGGAGATGAGTTGAAGCGGTATGGTCGTCAACAATGGACTCAAGCGTTCGTCTACGGCAGGGACTTCAATCACATGGTCTGCAATCTTCCTTACGTCAACATCTCCCTCGTTTACAATGGCAATGATTTTTCCTTCACGCGCCTTGATTTCTTGAATGTTGCTGACCACCTTTTCGTAATACTCTGTTTTGGTCGCGATCACAACCGTAGGCATGTCTTCATCGATTAAGGCAATCGGTCCGTGCTTCATTTCTGCCGCGGGGTATCCTTCGGCATGTATGTAAGAAATTTCTTTCAGCTTCAAAGCGCCTTCCAAAGCCACAGGGAAATTAATCCCGCGACCTAAAAACAAACAGTTCGGCACGTCTTTATACACAGCAGCAATTTTTTTCGACTGTGCATCGAGTTTGAGGGTCTCTTCTACTTTTTTAGGTAGCGTCTCCAGCTCCAAAATCAGTCTTCTAAAATCTTTCTCTGAAAGGGTTCCGCGTTTTCTACCTAAGCTCAAAGCCATCATGATGAATACGGTAACCTGAGCGGTAAAGGCCTTGGTGGATGCCACGCCGATCTCAGGACCCGCATGGGTATAAGCCCCCACATGTGCTTCTCTTGCAATGCTCGACCCCACCACATTACATATACCAAAAATGGTTGCTCCCTTGGCTTTTGCCAATTGAATGGCAGATAAGGTGTCGGCAGTCTCTCCGGATTGCGAAACCGCAATCACGATGTCTTTTTCCGTAATGATCGGGTTTCTGTATCGGAACTCCGAGGCGTATTCCACCTCAACAGGAATTCGCGCTAAATCTTCAATGAGGTATTCCGCCACAAGGCCGGCATGCCATGAAGTTCCACAAGCCACGATGATGATTCGGTTTGTATTTAAAAACTTTTGCTCGTACTCTTCAAGACTACCCAGTTTAATGGTTCCCTCGTTCACCAACAAGCGACCGCGCAGCGTGTCAAATATCGATTTGGATTGCTCGTTAATTTCTTTGAGCATAAAATGATCGTATCCGCCCTTTTCGATGGACTCGATTTCTATGGCCAATTCTTGAACGTAAGGTCGTTTGAGTTCGTTGGCAATCGTTCGCACTTCCAAACCTTTTTCCAAAGAAATTAGGGCCACTTCTTCTTCATTCAAATAAACGGCTTGCTTGGTGTACTCAATAAAAGGCGTTGCGTCTGAGGCTATAAAGTACTCCCCGTCGCCTACTCCGATTACGAGGGGACTCCCTTTTTTGGCAACCACCACTTGATCTGGGTTGCCTTCTTCGACAACAGCAATCGCGTAAGCTCCTACCACTTGGTTCAGGACTACTCGAACAGCTTCCGCTAGGCTAACCTTAGCGTTAACCAAAATGTCTTCAATCAGGTTGACCAGCACCTCTGTGTCTGTATCGCTTTGGAAGGTATAGCCGCGTTTGGACAAACCCTCTTTGATGCTGGCGTAGTTCTCAATGATCCCATTGTGAATGATCGCTATACGCTTGGATTGAGAAAAATGTGGGTGAGAGTTCCGGTCGCTAGGTGCTCCGTGGGTGGCCCATCGCGTATGACCTATCCCTATGTTCGCTTGAGGAATTTCTGAAGGAACAACAGCTTCCATCTGAGCCACCTTCCCCTGCTTCTTGAATATTTCTATTCCGTCGTTATTCAGCAAGGCAACTCCTGCGCTGTCGTAACCACGGTACTCCAATCTTTTTAATCCTTTAACCAGTATTGGGTATGCTTGTTTGCTTCCCAAATAACCCACGATTCCACACATACGCTACACTTAAATCTTTTTACTTTAAAACGAAGCCTTCTATTCTTCAAACAGAGTTTCGTAAAAGGGCTTGTATTGCTCTTTGTAAGCACCCTCCGAAAACTCCAAAGTGGGTAATTTTGAATCTTCAATCAGCTTCAAAACGTCTTTGTCAAGATCTATGCTTCCCTTAACGACAGCATCGGAATAGTGGATGGCCGTTTCGGTTAATTTTTTGTAGTCTACTTTTTCAAGTCCGACAAGATCCTCTTCACTGTGCCCGTCAAACTTTAATTTGTCAGACAAATCGTTGCTTAGGGTGCCGTCGAAGGAATGGTTGTATAATGAAACAACGATTTTCGTGTTTTCAAAAATTGGATCATCGTGGTAGAACTTTTTCAAATACATCGGCAAGAAACTTGCCATCCATCCGTTGCAGTGAATCACGTCTGGAGACCATCCTAGTTTTTTCACGGACTCAATAACGCCTCTGCAGAAAAACAAGGCACGCTCGTCATTGTCCTCGTAAAACTTACCTTTCTTGTCTTCTGTCGTGAACTTTCTTTTGAAGTACTCTTCGTTGTCTATGAAATACACCTGCATACGAGCCTGAGGAATTGAGGCAACCTTAATGATCAAAGGTTGATCGATGTCGTTTACGATGAGATTCATCCCCGAAAGACGTATCACTTCATGAAGTTGATGTCTTCTTTCGTTGATACACCCAAAACGTGGCATAAACAAGCGAACTTCAATGCCCGATTCGTTCATCGCTTGGGGTAAAAAACGAGAAGTCTTAGATAAATCATTCTCAGGTAAGTACGGAGAAATTTCTTGAGAAACGTATAGTATTCTTTTCTTGGCCATAACGGTGAATTATGTTATTCTAATTCAAGACGCAAAACTACGAAATAATCTCGAATTTATTAAGTTTTTCAGTAGCTTTAACCCCTATCTTAGCTAAGAGGCGATGAAAGTCATTTCAACAGTATCCGAATTAACCCATTTTTTAGAAACATGCTTAGGGAGCCAAACCTTAGGTTTTGTTCCTACGATGGGTGCTTTACATCCTGGGCACCTGAGTTTGGTTCAAAAAGCTTTGCTGCAAAACGACCTTGTTTTGTGTTCCATTTTTGTTAACCCAACCCAGTTTAACAACAGTGAAGACCTGGAGAAATATCCGAACCGGATCCAAGAAGATTTGAGCGCATTAGAAGAGGCCGGTTGCCATGCCGTTTTCACGCCCAGCAAATCGGAAATCTACCCCAAAAACTTCACGCCGAAAAAGTATGACTTTGGATTGCTGGAGAAGGTTATGGAGGGGGAAAACAGACCCGGACACTTTGACGGAGTCGCTGCGGTTGTCTCGAGACTTTTTGACCTTGTGAAGCCTGAAAAAGCCTATTTCGGTGAAAAGGATTTTCAACAATTGACCATCATTAAATCACTTGTTCAACAAGATTGCTTGAACCTTGAACTCGTGGCTTGCCCTATTTTAAGAGAACCCGACGGCTTGGCTATGAGCTCCAGAAACCTCCTGCTTCTGCCCGAAGATCGTACCGCTGCCGCCCGAATTTACAGCCGGTTGTTGCATGTTAAAACCCTGGCATCAAAAAGGTCCGTTGCTGAAATCAAAAAATGGGTAAATCAAACCTTTGAGGACGATCCTGACTTAACACTTGAATACTTTGAGGTTGTAAACACCGTAGACCTACAACCATCAGGCAAGGGGTCCGACCACAAAAAACATGTTGCTTGCATCGCCTGTTTCGCCGGGTCTATTCGACTGATAGACAACCTTTTTATCGAAATAAATTAATCGAACCGTCTAACGAACATTTTGTTTACCTTTGACGCATGCAAATACAGGTTGTTAAATCTAAAATTCACCGGGTAAAAATCACCCAAGCGGACTTAAACTACATTGGTAGTATCACCATCGATGAGCGTCTGATGTTGGCTTCTAACATCATCGAAGGAGAAAAGGTTCAAATTGTTAACATCAACAACGGTGAGCGTATAGAAACCTACGCCATAAAAGGTGTTGAGGGTTCAGGCGAAGTCTGCATGAACGGTCCGGCGGCCCGGAAAGTTCAACCTGGAGACATTGTTATCATCATCTCCTACGCAAGCATGCCTTTTGAAGAGGCCAAGAAGTTTAAGCCCACGCTAATCTTCCCGAACGAACAAACCAATAAGCTTGATTAGTCATGAAGGCCCGAGCTCTATCACTTCTTAAATATCTTTTTTTTCTGGGCATCGGCGGCCTCTTTCTCTACTTTGTCTTTCGAGATCAGGACATCGACAAAATGATTGACGACCTTCGAAATGCAAAATATGAGTACCTCATCTTTTCCATGATTTTTGGGTATGCTGCATACGTGTTTCGTGGCTTGAGATGGTTACTGCTTCTGAAAACCATGAACTATAAAACCAGTGCAAATATTGCCACACAAGCTGTTGCTTCTGGGTATCTTGCCAATGCGCTGTTTCCTAGAGCTGGAGAAATTGTTCGTTGCACCAGCCTGTACAAAGTGACCGGGATTCCCGTTAACAAACTTTTTGGCACCATTCTTTTGGAACGCGTTGTTGACTTGGCTCTTTTGGTGTTTTGCATCACCCTGAGTTTTGTGTTAAAGTTCTCTGAACTGAGCAGCTTCTTCGCATCACTCTCCAACGAGGCAGAACCCGGTCAAAACTCACTCATTCCCTTTATTGTTTTCGCCGTGCTTTTTATGTTTGGGGGCGTTTTATATTTATACAGAGATCGATTAAAGAACAGCAAAATATACCTCAAAGCTCTTGCGCTTTGGGAAGGAGTAAAAGAGGGTTTTAAAACCGCCTTTTTCATGAAAGAAAAATCACTCTTTATCCTTTACAGCTTCCTCATTTGGTTGATGTACTTGTTGATGACCTACATTTGCTTCTTCAGCGTACCTGAAACCTCTGACCTAACGCTTGTGGACGGCTTGTACATCATGGTCATTGGTGGGCTAGGAATGATTGTTCCGGTTCAGGGCGGCCTGGGTCCTTACCACGCGGCAGTTACACTTGGTGTAGTAAGCATTGGCCTCACGGAAAGTGCCGGAATCACACTTGCTGTTCTGATACATACGGCTCAATCAATTATGATTATCATCACCGGAATTATTGCGGCAATTGTTTTATCTTTCGCTAAAAGAAAAGCAGGCCACCATGAAGCAAGTGAAGCTCCTTCAGTCTAAAATTTTATCCTTTTCAGAATTAAAAGCACAAACGGAAAAGTGGCGTAATGGTCATGAAACGATTGTGTTTACCAATGGTTGTTTTGACTTGCTTCACCTGGGTCATATTGACTACTTGGCAAAAGCCAGAGATTTAGGAAATCGTCTTGTGATTGGCCTAAACACGGATCGTTCTGTACAAAACTTAAAAGGGTCCAGCCGGCCGGTTAAAGACGAACTCAGTAGGGCTCACATACTTGCTGCAATGGGTTTTGTAGACGCGGTTGTTCTTTTTAATGAACAAACGCCCATCGACCTCATTTCCTTAGTAAATCCCGACATACTTGTTAAGGGCGGTGATTATGCAATTGAAGCTATTGTAGGGCACGAACTGGTTCAAAAAAATGGCGGCAAAGTATGTACCATCCCTTTTGTTGAAGGTTACTCTAGCACGAGACTCATTGATAAGATTAATCAAGGATAAATGGCAAAGACAAAAATAAAAACAGCTTATTTCTGCCAAAATTGTGGCGCTCAACACCCCAAATGGCAGGGCCAATGCAGTGCTTGTAAAGAATGGAACACCATTGTTGAAGAGGTGGTTCAAAAAGAACCCGTGAAAGTTTGGAAAAAAAAAGAGTCGAAGCAAAAGGTTAAGGCTCTTAAGGTGGCTGAAATATCTCTTGAAAAAGAGCGTAGGATACAAACACATAATGTCGAGCTTGACCGTGTGCTGGGTGGTGGAATTGTTCCCGGTGCGGTTGTTCTTTTGGGAGGAGAGCCCGGAATTGGTAAGTCTACATTAATGCTGCAACTGGCCTTAAGCTTAAAAAGTTGCAAAACACTTTACGTTTCGGGAGAAGAGAGCGACAAGCAAATTAAAATGCGGGCTGAAAGACTCGGTGAAGAGGCTTCTGACTGCTACATCCTCACGGAAACGGCCACACAAAACATCTTCACGCACATCCATCATTTAAATCCTGACCTGGTCGTTATAGACTCCATCCAAACCCTACATAGTCAAGCGATCGACTCATCTCCCGGATCCATTTCACAGATCCGGGAAACGGCTGCTGAATTGTTGCGCTTTGCCAAGGAGACGTCAACGCCTGTAATACTGATTGGGCACATTACCAAGGATGGTCATATCGCTGGACCAAAAATCTTAGAGCACATGGTTGATGTCGTCCTTCAATTCGAAGGAGATCGCAACCACATATACAGAATTCTCAGAGCTCAAAAAAACCGATTCGGCTCAACGGCTGAATTGGGCATCTACGAAATGATTAACTCCGGACTTCGTGAGGTCCACAATCCTTCAGAGGTGCTGATTTCTCAAAAAGAAGAAGCTCTAAGTGGAACTGCAGTTGCAGCCACCGTGGAGGGGATGCGGCCAATGCTTATCGAAGTACAAGCTCTGGTAAGCTCGGCGGTGTACGGTACACCACAACGTAGCGCTACAGGTTTTGACTTGCGAAGATTAAGCATGCTCTTAGCGGTTCTTGAAAAAAGATGTGGGTTTCGGTTAGGCGCTAAAGATGTGTTCTTAAACATTACCGGAGGCATTAAGGTAGACGACCCGTCTATTGATTTGTGTGTTGTGGCAGCCATCTTATCCTCGAACGAAGACCTTGCTATATCTGACAAAATTTGTTTTGCTGGAGAAATCGGTTTGTCGGGTGAAATTAGACCTGCCACAAGAATTGATCACCGGATTCTAGAGGCTGAAAAACTAGGTTTCGAAGAGATTTTCATCTCTCGTTACAACAAGGTCGAGGCGGGGAAATTCGGCATTAAAGTCCGGGCTTTTGGCAAGATTGAAGAAATTTACCAATCCCTATTTAACTGAGGTTTACGGAGCTCCCGTTCACAAGTCAATTTTGAGGAGCTTTACAGCAAAAGTGTAGCTTTTCGTAAGCCAAAGAGTCTGCTTCAACAGAGTCCGCTGAATACCCAAGATTGCTTATAACGCGCCTAAGGTGTTTTAAGGATGTTTTATCCTGCCTGTATCGAATGCTAAGCACTCCTGATTTTACATCCATCTCGGCATGCTTTACACCCTTTTCAAAAGCGAGGGTCTTATGAACAATAAGGTTTTCGCACATTTCGCACACAGCGCTCGTTTGGATGGCGGCGGTTGCGACTTTTTTAGTCTTGTTTTGAGCAAATGAAAAGGCAGACGTTAGCATGAGCAGTAAAAGCATCTTTTTCATAATTCCTCTTTTTTAATCGTTAATTAACAGTCGAATTCCTGTGTACAGCTTCCTGCTTTGGGTTGGACCCCAAATCATTGCCGCATCAAAACCTTCGCTGTAAGGCTCTTGAAAATTTCTAATAGAGTTCTTCTGAAGGTAGTTTAAAAGGTTTTCAACGCCCAAATACCAATCCACCTTTTTAAACCGCTTGGTATATTGCGCTGAGATCAATTGAAATTTTGGAGACCAATACGATGCCTTTTCATGATTCTCGGTGTTATCGGCCGGAACCCTACTTGGCCCTATATTTTGTACCGTCACATTAACGCTCCATTTATTTTGCCAAGCGGCGTAGGAAACTTGGGCCATAGATCTGTATTTGGGTGTAAAAGGCACAGCCTTATACCCCACCCCCGAGGCGAAAGTTGTTTTTGTCTCATTCCACTTGTGGGCATATTTCAATTCCCAGCCTGCATATGGTTCAATACTAGCGTCTAACTGAAGGCTCTTGGACGAAGAGCGTCCCTTCAAATTATACATTTTTATGCGACTACTTTCTTCCAGGTCTACGACCACCTGTTCGTTAAAGTCTGTTTGATAAAAATCGATGTTTAGCGTGGTTTCTTTTCCGTAGAAATAAGTGTTGTAGGTAAGGTTAACTCCGTAATTCCAAGCTTCCTCTGCAGCCAACCCTGCATCTGGCATTTCTAATCTTCTTGAGCTGTAGAAATAAGAACTGTTTTCCGCAAACACATTTGCCTGGCGATAAGCCTTTCCTACGGAGGCTCGAAGCACCCCGTTTTCAATGGGGTTGTACCGAAGGTGTAAGCGTGGACTGTACCAAACACCAAACTCCTTGGAATGGTCTACGCGCGCTCCTAGCGTCCCACAAAATAGAGCGCCAAGCTTGTACTGAAACTCCCCAAACACTCCTGCCGTTCGATCTTTTCTTACAAAAACGCTCTCGATTGGCTGATTTAGCTGCAGTTGCTCTTTAAAATGGTCGCCATAATAGGAGGCCCCGACTTTATAAACTTTAGAGTCGTCTCCTAAATTAGACTGATAAATAAGATTCAAATACGCGCTTTGTTGCTCACCGTTGTAATGAGAGTATCCGAAATTGGTGTTTTGATGGTGGCGTCTGAGTGTCCCTATAATACCAAGGCTTGTTTCTGGTTTGTCAAAAATAAAAGCTGTTTTTGAATGAAATTCCACTTGTTCTGTTTGAAGTTTTATCTCATAAGGATTAACGTCTGGTCGATCTGGATTTACAGTGACTGTTCCGAGCTGCCCGCCCAGCTTTTCTTCACTCAAATAGCGCAAACCAAAAGTAATGTGACGATTCTTAAGCCCCACATAGCTCCAACGATTCAACAAGTTCAATTGGTTTGTTTTGGGGTCCTCAACAAATCTATCCTGATTGTTATCGACCAGCTCCCCCAAATAAGAATAATGACCCAACAAAACCGTTTGCCAATTTCCTTCTAAAAAAGGTGAGACAACAAAGTTGTTTTCCAACAAGCCCATATTATTCAAATAGCTGTTCCACAAAAGCTTAGGAGATTTTTGGGGCTTGTAGAGCTCAAAGTTAACTTGTCCGCTCAATGACTCAAAGCCATTAACAACAGATCCGGTTCCCTTAGACACTTGAATGGATTCAATCCATGTTCCTGGAAGAAAACTTAATCCATAAGACGCGGATAAGCCTCTCAAAAAGGGTTTGTTTTCAAATAAAACCTGTGCATAAACACCGTCCAAGCCTAGCATCTGAATTTGCTTAGCACCTGTTAATGCGTCTGTAAAACTTACATCTACTGATGGGTTTGTTTCAAAGCTTTCTGACAAGTTGCAGCAGGCCCCTTTATGCAGCTCCTCCGTAGAAATCCACTCTACATTATTAACTTGCAATAAAGATTTTGCATTGGATTTTCGCCGATCGAGCAACTGTACCTCCAAAAGTGTTTTTACTTGCAAAACCATCTTTACGTCATCAGCACTTTTTACCTCGATCGTATCACTTTCATAACCTACAAAGCTTGCAATTAATGAAATCGGCTTGTTGGAGCTTGTCCGCAAGAAAAAGGCTCCAATCGTGTCAGAAATGGTGCCTCGTTGTTCCTCAACACAAAAGATGTGAGCGCCCGGCAATGCCATTAAAACACCTTGGGCATTTTGCTCATAGACACGGCCTTCAATATCAAACCCAGCTTTTGTTTGCTGAGCAAAAATAGGACTGCATACAAGAATAAAAAATAATTGTGTTAGTGCGCTTTTTATCATCTGGATGTATATAAAATCTTACCGTACGAATATATAAAATCTTACCGTACGAATTAAAAAAATGACGTAACTGTGTTAAAGCCATCGCGAAAATCATTCTTAAGAGCAAGTATCATGCCTTTTCAGCGCTACTAAAGCTGAGTCCTTTGATGCCCTGTTCCTTCTAGTACAGAAACTTATTGTAGGGATAGCGTCGGGCGTGAATCTCTCTGACAAGATCATAGACGGTTGTTTTGAAGCCTTCCCAATTCTCTTTTTCCTGCGCGGAAATAAAAATACAATTCTTATTCATTTTGGACATCCACGTTCGCTCCCAATCTGCCAATGAATGGTTGTCGCGAGTTTTTGGCGTGAGGTCGTCTTCTTCTTTTGGGGTGTAAGAAAAGCAATCTATTTTATTAAAAACCATTAAGGTCGGTTTATCAAACGCTTGTATCTCATCGAGTATTTTATTCACGGAATCTACTTGCTCCTCAAAGTGTTCGTGGGAGATGTCCACTACGTGGATGAGAAAATCAGACTCTCGAACTTCATCTAAAGTAGATTTAAACGATTCAACCAATTGGGTCGGAAGCTTTCGGATGAACCCTACCGTATCAGAGAGCAAAAAGGGTAGATTTTCTATGACCACTTTACGTACGGTCGTATCTAGGGTCGCAAAGAGTTTGTTTTCCGCAAAAACTTCGGACTTACTCAAAGCATTCATGATCGTTGACTTTCCAACGTTTGTATATCCGACAAGAGAGACGCGTATCATTTGCCCTCTATTTTTCCGCTGCGTAGCCATTTGCCTGTCAATGGTCTTCAATTTTTTCTTGAGAAGAGAGATTCTTTCGCGGATGATCCGACGATCTGTTTCAATCTCTGTTTCCCCAGGACCTTTCATTCCAATCCCCCCTTTTTGCTTCTGTAAGTGCGTCCACATTCGGGTTAATCGAGGCAAAAGGTACTCGTATTGAGCTAACTCTACTTGGGTGCATGCATGAGCTGTTTGGGCTCTACCAGCAAAAATATCAAGAATCAGGTTTGTTCGATCGAGGATTTTTCTCTCGCCAAAAATGGTTTCTATATTGCGAAGCTGAGAAGGGGAAAGCTCGTCGTCGAAGATGACAATGTCAACATCGTTTTCCTTGACGTAATCAAGTATTTCGTTGATTTTACCTGAGCCAATAAAGGTTTTTGGGTTTGGCTTTGCCAACTTTTGCGTAAATCTAAGTACAGGTGTAGCACCAGCAGTCTGGACCAAAAAGGCCAGCTCATCAAGATATTCCTTTGATTTTTTTTCGTCTTGTATCTGGGTAATCACCCCAACCAAAACGGCTGTTTCTCCTGTTGGTTTAATGGACCCTTTTTTAGACATAGATGGTTCTTATGGCCAAACAGACCATGGTATTTTACTGAGGATTAATACAAGGGATGCTAAATACGAAACCCATTTTATTTTGTGTTTTGTCCGATCATCAATATTCTTTTTGGACTTAGAATAAGCTCTTGTAATCAAAATGATGGCAAGAATCATCACGACCGGGTGCTCTATGGCATACAACCTTAGGGTTGAATCTTTCATGGCAGAGCCCATGTCTGTAAATGCCGAAGTCGTGATGGGACTGATGAAGTACAAAACAAGGCCAATTGTCAACTGCAGGTGCGCTAAGATTAAAACAATTAATCCGTTTTTTCGGTGCGCCTCTGTGTGCTCTTGCCCTTTTTGATAGGCAATGAATGATTTCAATAGGGCCAGAATAAGTACCGTAAGTAATACGTACGGCATAAAACTATGTAAGTGCTTTAATCCTGTGTACATGGTCGTGGTTTTTATTTCTGCTAATTTACTAATTTAACAAGCAACATAAGCACCTCCATAAAAATCTTAGCAAAAAGTAAAGCTCTGCTTTCAAATTTGTCGCTCGCGACAGAAAACATCTCGTTCTTACTGCTCAAAATATACGCTCAGAAAAAGTACCTTTGCTCCCGATATTGATTCACAAAACATGAAGTACAGAAGCTTAACCACTGAAGAACTCGATCCGTTAAGAGACGATTTCATTCAGTTTCTATCAGCAAATACGATTACGGGAGACGATTGGGTGAAAACAAAAAAAAATCAACCTGAAGAGGCTGAAAAGATCCTTGGTATATTCAGTGATCTTGTTTGGGAAAAGTCCTTGGAAAAGATTGATTATGTAGAACACCGGGATGCCCGCCACTTGAAGGTCTTTTTCTTTGGGGAAAAGTCCATGGACGTGGTGGGGTTTTCTGTAAACTCCGTGAGCGCCCCTTCTCTTTTAGCCGAGGGTACTTTTACAAAATTAGGTTCTGGCGCCCTCAAATTCTCCGAGCTGGGTGCGGCGTTTTTCGCTTCTTCCAAAAATTACAGCTCTGAGCGTTCTATGGAAAAGTTCAAAATGATGGAATCGGGGTGTACGCCATGCGAAAAAGCTTTCTATTATGGAATTAAATCCTTGATGAAGTAACGGTCTAAAGCTCTAATGCCGTTTTTATATTCAACCAAAAAAGCCCGCTCTGATTGAGCGGGCTTTTTTGATGTTCTAGATCATAGACGCCTAATAAAACTTGGCTCTGTTGTCTTCAATATCAGCCAATTCTTTGAGGGCATTGTAAACCTCAAAATTAGCTCTTGATTTCAACTGTGGGTCTAACTGTTGTTTTAAAGAAGTGTAGTTCTTTGTGGCTGAAGATGGCTTTAAATCGTTCACAGAAACAACGTAAACACCATTATTTCCTACTACTGGGTTTGAAAGTTGTCCTTCATCTGTTCCACAAAAAGCTCCCACCACATTTGGCTCAAAACCTCCTGGGATTGCGTTTGTGTTGAAGCCTACCTCGCTAACTTGCTTTGGGGCAAGATTCATTGCCAAGGCCAACGCTTCAATCGTCGCAGAACTCTCTGTGTACGTGTTGAATGTGTCGACAAGGGCTTCCGCGCTTTTTTCACGCTTCAGAGCCATTTCTATCTGAAAACGAACCTCTTCGATGTCTTGTGTTCCTTCTTCTAAAATATTGGTGAGCATGGCCACAACGATACGACTGTTTTGGTCTTCTAACTTCACTGCGTTTAAGCTTGTGTCATCATTGTAAGCCCAAAAAACAATGTTTCTTGCATCATCTCCTAAGCCGGAAACAGACCGGTCTTGATCTTGAACAATTGCATTTGTAAGTGCTACATTTTTTTCATCAGCAAGAGTTTCAAGCGCTTCGCTATCGCTCGCGGAAGCTAACTCACTTGCTTGTGCGTAAATTTCATTTGCAGTTTCTTCGCTAGCGTCTATAGCTATTTCGATGATGGCAACCTGAATGGAGTCGCTCCTTCTGGCGTTAAGACGTGCAACCTTGTAACTTCCTTCTTCTTCGTAAGGACCGTAAACAAATCCAATTTTTGCGCTTCTCAAAACACTTTCTATGGATGGCGAAAGCTGTCCTTTGGCGTAAAACGAAGGATCAAAAGACGAATCAGAATAACGCTCTACAAAAGACGGGGCGTCGCTTGTGCTTCTGAAACCTTCTTGTGTTTCGTTAGATTGTGTGGTTTTATTGTAAACCTCTTTATCCTCAACAAGGTCAACAAGACGCGCTTTAATTGCGGCTTTGTCTGCTGGTGTCGCTGAAATTTCAAAAACCGCCAAAGTCAATTCTCTGGATGCGTCTTGAGGATAGTCCTCTTTATGAGAATTATAATACGTTGCTATTTCTGACTCACTCACTTCTATATCGGTGTCAAAAGCTTTAAAAAGGTAGCTTCCGCTTACTTGTCTGTTTTGCTCGTCAGAGAAAGCGTCAGCGTCTAAATTGGATGCATTTAATCCTTGACGAACCAAAGTACTGTATTTTTGGCCCAATCGCTCTTTGCGAATTACGTTCTCCAAATACATCCATCGGGCAGGGTCGTTTTCTTGAAGTTGTTGAATGACTGCCGCAAGTTCTGCAGGCTCCACATCTTCGCCTGTTACACCAAAAAATTGCTTGGCTGTCGCAGACATTTCTCCAGACTTGTATCCAAATGAAATCTGAGCAAGCTCTTCTGGGCTAATCAAAAGGCCTAGCCCTTCGTATTGCTCTCCCATAACTACTTCGTTGACCTTATCTGCCCACAAGTTGTCTCTCAAACCGTTTCTGTCTTGCCTTCCTCCGAATATACGGTCAATGTTTTGGGCTTCAGTCTCAAACTCGCCGTAGTCTATAACCTGGTTGTTTATCTCTCCTAAAACACCTTGGGATCCGTTAAACAAAGTGGTTCCAGAGCCCATTAAGTCTCCTAAAAGAAAGGCGCCCATAGCAACTCCAATACCTCCAATGAGAAGTCCTGATTGCTTTCTGAGTTTATCTAATGATATCATTGTAATTGTCTTTTTTCGTTTGTCAAGTCAGCGAATATACAAAAGTTCTTTAAAAACTTGGGCTTCATCGCTCTAGGAAAAGCTTTACCTTTTCGATTCTCGTCTGATCTACGTCTAATATGAAAAAGCTGAAGCCACCCATCTTGATTGACTCTTTCGGCTGCGGTATGTCTTCTCGATAATGAACAATGAGTCCGCTGAGCGTTTCATAGTCGTCTGATTGGGGTAGTTTGAGGGCATACTTTTCATTCAAGTAATCGATTTCATGACGACCTGAAAAAACAAATTCGTCTTCTGAAACCCGCCTCTCTAACAGCGCTTCTGAATCGTGCTCATCCTGAATTTCTCCGAAAATTTCTTCGACAACATCTTCAACCGTTACCAAACCGGATGTGCCCCCAAACTCATCAACAACCAAAGCGATACTTTTACGCTCTTTAAGGAAAAGGTTGAGAATCTCGTTAGCTGTCATTGTTTCGGGAAGCATTGCTATGGGAAGCAAAATAGATTTAATTTCATTGGGCTCCTTAAACAATTCATAGGAGTGCGTATAGCCGATGATGTGATCTATGTTTTCTTTGTAGATGACAATCTTTGAGAAGCCTGTTTGAACAAACTTATCTCTCAAAACCTCAATATCCTCGCTCAACTCCATCGCAACAATTTCATTTCTCGGAATCATGCACTCACGCGCTTTAACCTTGGAAAAATCAAGGGCATTTTTGAAAATTTGAATCTCTGTTTCCTCCTCGCCCTGCTTTGATTTGCTCGAGTCGTGTTCGTCAAGGTATTGTTCCAAGTCAAGCCGCTCAAAAACAAGCTTCTCTTCCATCTGAGGAACGCGCATAACATACTTTAATATCGCGTTTGAAATACCAACAACGAGTGAAACAATAACGTAGAGGCTGTAATAACAAAGCCATGCGGGCAATGCAAAAAAACGAATGAATCGATTGGCGTTTAAACTAAACAACACCTTGGGAATAAACTCTGCCGTAACCAAGACGATTGCTGTAGACAAAATGGTTTGTACCGTAAGTACTAGAACAGCTGAATCTGTATGAAATTTTATAATTGGCTCCAGAACACGAGCCATTTCTATTCCATAAACAACCAGAGCGATGTTGTTACCAACCAACATGGTGGCTATAAATCGAGAAGGGCTCTCTAAAAAAGGTGATAAGATTCGGGCGTTGAACTCTCCCCGCTTCTTCATGAGCTCCAAATGTAATTTGTTGGATGCTACAAAAGCTATTTCCATGCCTGAAAAAAAGGCGGAGCAAAAAAGGGATACTAGAATAATGAGAAAACTATCGGGGTCCATCAAGGTTTATTAGGTTCATATTGCGGCCGTGAGAGGTTTGTTTTTTGGGGCCTATTCGGCTTCTTTGAGCTTTATTCTACTTGCTCTAAGTTAATGATTCCTCTACTCTTTTTAAGCGAATATTCGTTAAAATAAATGTCTGACTCAAAACCTTCTCCCATGATGACTTGTTCTTCTTTCGTAATTTTGACGAACTCTTCCGTGTAAATACGTTCGTTTAATTCGTCCCAAATCAGATGTTCTGTTTCCAACATCTCGCCTTGGTTGTTTTGCAGCAAAACGTTTCCTTTTGCCTCTATTTTCTGATCCTTCTCTCTTTGAATTGCGTAGTCTGCCCTCAAAGAGGCGTCCTCATTGCCCTCTTCCTCGAACGACCTAAGCTCTAAACCATCAGGGAACTCAACATACGGTTCGGGGTTTTCAAAACGCTGCATGAGTGTTGTGTTTAACTTAAAGGATGCTTTTCCTTTTTTCGTGTACAACCACTCCACCTCTGTTGAAGATACGGCTGGTTCATCCATGTCTTTGGACAGCTCCTCCATCTGCTTGGGGTTTGTTTGACAAGCAAAAAAAAGGCTCAAAGCAATTGACTGCATTACGAACCTTATACCGTACGTGTTTTTATATCTCATCGCTCGTTAAACCCTAGTCTGGTTCTGGTTAACGCTAAAGCGGTCCAACATCTAGGGGACCCTAACCTTAACCGTTTCCACATACCAACACTCTATTGAATAGGTGGCCTCATCTAAAAGGCCCTCCGTAAAGATGTCTGTTTTACTGGGCATTTGAGGGGTGTACTTAAGAATTCTTTCTTCAACCTTTTCCTTTGTTGAAGGGTCCAAACGGATGGCAAATTCGTACTTGTCTATAGCCGCCCAATAACCAACCCTTTTCAAGAACTCCGACTGAAACTCGCCACACTTCCTTGAGCTTTTTGCGTACAAATCTCCAATCAAAACATAGGGGTCCCCCCAACCAGAACGGTAATTTGCCGCCTGTAAAGCCATTGATTTTGCACGAGTGTTTTTCTCTAAAGCTCCATACGTTTGTCCCAACCTGTATGCGTACAAAGCTTTGTTAATTTCATCCCATTCATTCGACAGCGCGTAATTATAAAACTCCAGAGCCTTCGTGTAATCCTGACGCTTTAAGGCTCTAATACCCATGTTTGCTGCGGCTGCAGGGGAAGGGTCGATGTTGTATAGCGTTTCAGAAATTTTGAAAAATATATCCGAGCCTGTGCATTCTTTTTTGCTCAGCAGCTTGGCTGCCCGCCTCAACCATGCGGTATCTCCTTTACTTTTCTCAAATTGGTTGGAGTACAGTTCTACGAGTTTATCACAAGTTGCGTGTGGGGCTAGCGTTTTCTCTAAATTACTTTTTACGTCTTCAAGAGTTTTACGCTCTTTCTTATTTCTTTTTAACTGCTTTTTTTCTTTGGGACTGAGCGTTTCACTTTCCTCAGCCTCAAAAATATCTTTGGAGAGCTTGGCTCCTTTATAGGCAATAACTCCTGACAAATCTGAAAACAATGCAATCAAATCTTCAACCTTTAAAACTTTAGCTTGCACCAGTTTTGTAGTCGCCATGAAATAATAGTTCAGCACACCAGCGGTACTCTCGTTTCCTGACGAATTAAAAGCCTTCTCAAGGACTTCGTGTGAGGCTTGTAAGCCTTTTGTGGAGTTTTTTAGATGCCTGTACATGTCGGCACCTTTTAAGCCCGTAACGTAAGCCTCTTTCCCTGGGTAGTATGCGTTTCTTTGATCATAAACCTTAATCAAGGTGTCTACCAGTGCTTCTTTTCTTGAAGGGTCTGCAGTGGTTTTTATGACGCCCTTTACAATCTTGGGCCCATGCAGGTAAATGTTTTTGGTTCTTTTGGGAGCGTTGTTAAACAAATAGGACCAAGACTCGTAGGAGTCTGTGTAGTTTTTCTGCTTGTAAAACTCTGTATAAATAGATAAATTCTGCTCACAAGCCTCTTTGTCTGATCCGTATTTAGGATCTATTGTTTGCTTGTTTTGTGCGCAAAGATTGAGCGAAATTGCTGCTAAGAGCAAAAAAGAAAGTCTTCTAATCCTCATCATGCTTCTTTGTTAATTAATTTTTCGCTGCGCGAACCAATTGTCGTTGAATGTAAAGGCTAAATGGAATTTAACAAAACTCTCTTCCATCAATAAACCGTCTTGTGTTCCGCGCTTGCCAAGCTCAACGCCAATATTTGCGGTGGCTTTAGACTTCTTCATGGGCAAGCCCATCCCAAGGGAGAGGCTCACTTCACTGATTTCAGTTACGCTGCCTTCACTCAAGTTAGACGGCACCATCAAGTGCCCTGACTGGTAATTAAACCCTGCTCGGTACTGGATGGTGTTGATGTAGTTGTGAATATCTTGTGCGTTAGGGGTCCACCAAGCACCTACTTTAATTTGTGACGCATCTCTCATTTGATACGACAACTCTCCAAGGGTAGGCATTTTAGAAGTCTCCTTAAAGTCATACTCAGCAGAAATAAGCCAGTTCGTTTCTTTTTCTAAAGCCAACCCAAAGGTGAATGACTTCGGAATACGCATGTCCGTTTCAGATTTTTCAAATCGAGTTGTATCGTTGGCTTCCGAATCGGAAGGCTCATAAGTTTGTATTGATTTGTTGTTGATTAGGTCGAAGGAAGTTTCTGGGTTTAAGACGGCTCCGAAAGTTGCCTTCATGTCTTTGAAGTCTGTTTGGTATTGTAGCCCTAAATCCCATGTTTGACCTCTTAAGCTGTTGGTGTTCGAAATGCTGCGTTCAAGAACCTGGCTTTCATAAGAACGAACATCGCTGTCTTGATTTAACTGCCCAAACAAGACGCTCCCTGTGAGACCGATAGACAGGCCTTGGACAACCTCTAAACCTACATTTATGTATGCTCTATTTATTCCTCCTGAGCCTAAATGGTTGTAGGTAAGACTGTCTCCCCCTTCAAAGGAGTCAACGCTTAACTCATACCCCTGAAATGAATAAGGAAGAAGTCCTCCGCTAATGGCTAAACCCTCTCTTACGGGAAAACCTAAGCTCAAATGCGACAATGACAGCGACAAGAAGTCTTCATTCTTTTCTTGACCCTTTTGCCATAGAGAGACTCCTTTTGCTCCCGCTTCAAAGGCAGTTACCTTGAGCGCGCTAAGAGATGCAGGATTTAAAGGGTTCAAGCTGTTTGTTGGTCTCAGCGCAACGCCCAAGCCTCCTAAATCATTATTTAACGCAAATCCTTGCGTCTGAAAATCACCAATTCCATAGGCTGAGTATGAAGATGATGTATTCTGTTGTGCAAAAGATATAAATGGACAGCATAAAAGGGTCAACAATATCTTTCTATAAGTTTTTACTTGCATGGTTTTTCAGTATAAAATACATCCCGTTTAATAGAACGTCTTCGTCGGCAAAGATGCTATTTTTTAATTTCTTATCAAAGAAAGGCAAGTCGCCTCCCGTGAGGATGGTCTTGATGTTTGGATAACGTCTTTTGTAGTCGTTTATTGTTCCGTCAAGCTCTCTTAGCATTCCGTTCACAACGCCCGATAAAATGGACTCCTTGGTGTTTTTACCAATCAAGTCTTGTGGGGCGTCTGCGGGAATTAATGGAAGTTTTGCGGTAAACTCATTTAATGCTTTTAGGCGCATATTCAACCCGGGTGAAATCGCTCCTCCCAAATAGCGTGATTGGGCATCTACAAAATCAAAGGTCATGCATGTTCCAAGATCAACAACCAAAACATTTGTATCCGGAAAAGACGAAGTTGCTCCTGCAACCAAAGCAATTCGGTCGGCACCAAGACTCGAGGGGCTTTGGTATTGATTGGCAAAAGGTAGCGGGGTCTTTGTCGACAAAACAAGGTGGTTTAAGCAACATGATTGAAGCTCCGTTCGAAGCTGATCGTCTACGGGGGTTACGGAACAAAAAATCAAACGCTGTACTTGCCTTGAATATTTAACCAATAAACCCTTAAGTTCTGTCGCTTCGCAGACTCCCTTAAAGTCTATAACGTCATTTTTAAAAAAGGCATATTTAATCCGGGTGTTCCCCTTGTCGATAACTAGATCCATAATTCTCAATAATTATCCAAATGTATGAATAATGGAAATTAATCTTTGTTTTTCTTTGATAGATAAAATGCTTGTGTTTATATTTGCTGCCTCCTTAATCAAAGGTGCTATAGCTCAGTTGGTAGAGCAAAGGACTGAAAATCCTTGTGTCCCCGGTTCGAATCCTGGTAGCACCACCCCAAAGACTCGCAAAGCATGCGGGTCTTTTTTTTGTCTTTTTTAAAACAACCCCACCCCACCATCTTGTTCAATTTTTGGTACTTTTGTTGGTGTTTTTAACGTTTTAGTAACACTTTCCGTTTGTATGAAAAAAGGAACCAAACTATACAGCATCATAAAGGGTCGTTGCCCACACTGCCACGAAGGAGACTTTTTTGTTTCTCACTCGTACAAGCTAAAAACGATGGGAGATGTTTACGAAAACTGTTCGATGTGCAAGAGGTCGTTCAACCCTGAGCCGGGTTTTTATTTCGGGGCACTTTACGTTTCATATGCGCTAGGTTGCGCTTTTATGATCAGTACTCTTGTCGGTATTTACGTTCTTAATGTGGAGATGGGTCTTTTTGAAAAATGCATTGCTGTTTGCGGTCCTTGGCTTTTACTAACACCAAAAATGCATGCACTGTCAAAAATAATTTGGGCAAACTTTTTTATTAATTATAAGTCTCGCGACAACGAATCTTAGCCTTTCTCTCGAAAGAGCCTCTTGTAAAGCACGCTATTTAAACATCACGAGAACGTCCAGGTGAGCCAAAATTTCAATTTTGATCGGTTTCAGTTGTCTTGATCGTTTGACTATTGTTTCTTAAAAACAGAATACAATACCAACAACGCAGCAACACCAATAAAATTATTTTGGCCCAAAGAGTTGATGGCGTTTTGAATGTTTTGAATTGGGTTCCAGCCCAAAAGGCTTTCGCCAACAATTAACTGAACAACAACACCAAGGCACAAAATCGGCACTGTAATGTCTACCGCTTCACGCAGTATCTTTTTAATGTTCTTAAAGAACTTTTTGCTTTCTTCGTTCATAAGGTGTTAAAATTAATAAGCAGTAAGCCCCACTTTTGGGGCTTACTGCTTATTTAATTACTTTTTAAGGAAAGATAATACCACAAGTAGTGCAACTAATCCTACAAAACCGCTGTTTGTAAATTGAGCAACTAAACCTGTAATGTTATCAATCACAGCAAAAGGAGATCCTGCTCCTAATAAAATTTCAGCTACTATTCCTAGTCCTAATAAAGACATAAGTAGTCCAACAATACCAGAAATAAATCCGCCTAAATTTTTAAATACTGCATCCATAACGTTTATTTGTTTTAGTTAATACACTCAAATATAGAAACATCCGTATCAGCTTACCAAAAAAATGATGCTTCACATCCTAATTTCAAACACCAACAAAAAACAACTATTTTATTTTCATTTTTTTTCTGGAAAAGTCAAGTACACTAGCCGTTAAGAGGTTTAACAACCCCTTAAAAACCAGCTTTTTAGGCTTTGGTTATGAACATTGGATTGTTATTAACTAAAAAAGCTCTTAAACCTTGCTATAGGGGGTGTTTTTTCGTTTTTACATAAAAAATCAGGCAAAAACGCCTGATTTTCAATTCCTTTAAAGTTTACAAGCCTTTTCGGGTTAATTTAGCTTCATTTCTTCCTGAATATCAGCAATTTTCTGTACTAATTTTTGCTTTGTTTTGTCGAATTCTTCTCTTTGGGATAGGTTTGACTGTACAGAAAAGTAAAATTTGATCTTTGGTTCTGTCCCTGATGGTCGTGCCGTTACCTTTGTTCCTTTTTGAGTGATAAACTGTAAAACGTTCGATTTAGGCAGGCCTGTTTTTGAAGCGTCTAGGTAGTCAATAAACGCAACAACCTCTTCGCCAACAATGGTTTTAGGGGGGTTCTTACGCATGTTGTCCATCATGTTACCAATTTCCTCTAAGCCCGCTCTACCTTGTTTGGTTACAGAGATTAAATCTTCCAAATAAAAACCGTGTTCTAAGTACATGTCCTGCATTAAGTCAAAAAGGTCTTTGTTTTGACTTTTAGCCCACGCCACCATCTCGGTAATGAGAACACATGACATTACAGCGTCTTTATCCCGAACAAAATCTCCAGCCAGGTAACCGTAACTTTCTTCGCCACCTCCAATAAACTTCTCTACACCCTCTAGGCTCCTTATGAGTGCCCCTATATGTTTGAAGCCGGTAAGCGTGTTGTATACTTTAACGCCGTTAGACTTGGCTATTACATCCATTAAGTCTGTTGTTACAACTGTTTTTGCTATAAACTCTGTTCCTTTTATTTTCCCAAGTTCTTTCCATCTTGTTATGAGGTAGTTTACAAGCAATGCCCCTGTTTGGTTCCCGTTTAACAACTCAAAATCACCCTTTTTGTTTGGTATAGCTATACCTACACGATCTGCGTCAGGGTCCGTACCCATTACAAGCTCTGCTCCATTTTTCTTAGCCAACTCTATGGCTAAGGCAAGAGCGGCGGGCTCTTCTGGGTTTGGCGACTGAACTGTGGGAAAGTTCCCGTCTATAACATCCTGCTCTTCTACGGTGATTATGTTCGTAAACCCTATAGCTTTTAAAGCTTTAGGAACCATAACAACTCCTGTTCCGTGAATTCCCGTAAAAACAACCGGCAAGTCTTTCTGTGCTTTTATAGCGTCCGGGGATAAGCACACTGTTTTTAACCTATCTATATAGGTTTGATCCATATCCTCTCCTAGGGGTATGATCAAATGTTCGTTTGCATTAAAGCTCACATCGTCTATAGTCAACGATCTTACTTTGCTTATTAATTCAACATCAAAAGGGCTTACAATTTGACAGCCATCTTCTCCGTATACTTTGTAACCGTTATACTCTTTGGGGTTGTGAGAAGCTGTAATCACAATTCCACTTTTACAACCCAACTCTCTTACAGCAAAAGACAGTTGTGGTGTTGGACGAAGGGCGCTAAATAAGTACACCTTAATTCCGTTTGACGATAAAACTTCGGCGGAGGTTCTAGCTATGGCATCTGAATTGTTCCTACAGTCGTATGCAATCGCAACGGAAATTTCCTCGTTTGGATACGTTTGCTTTAAAGTGTTTGCTAAACCTTGTGTGGCTTTTCCAATGCTGTACTTATTAATTCGGTTTGATCCAACCCCCATAATACCACGCATTCCTCCAGTACCAAAATCAAGGTCCTTGTAAAAAGACTCGATCAGTTCCTCGCTGTTTTCATCTATGAGTGTTTGAACTTTTTTTCGAGTTTCTGAATCATAAGCCTCGGAAAGCCATGATTTTGCTTGTTGCAAAACTTCTTCCTTCATAACCAAAACGTCTTTTTTTAATGAAATGTGTTAACTCCTTTTCGTGCGCCGAAATTAATAGGAATATTCTAAAGTTATTCATTAAAACATAAATTTATCAAAAAAATAATTCTAAAATAACACGGATTTAATATCCCTTCTAAATCTCATTAACCAGGGTATACGACCTCCAAATTTCCTATCTTAGCTTTGTAAAAACAAACATTCCATGACGCAACAATCCGAAAAAAAGCTCTTTCTATTTGATGCTTTTGCACTGATATACAGGGCTTATTTTGCCTTTGCTAAAAACCCTAGAATTAACTCTAAAGGTCAAGACACCTCTGCTGTTTTAGGTTTGGTAAATACATTAATGGATGTTCAAATGAAAGAGCAGCCTACGCATTGGGCTATTTGCTTTGACACCTCAGAACCAACCGAGAGACATCTCGAGTACAAAGAATACAAAGCGCAACGTGAAGCTATGCCTGAGGGTATTTCTTCAGCATTACCTTATATTTTTGAATTGATGGATGCTCTTAATATTCCTGTAATTGCGAAACCCGGATACGAAGCAGATGATGTTATTGGAACTTTAGCTAAAAAAGCAGAAAAAGAAGGGTTTACCACCTACATGATGACTCCTGATAAAGATTTTGCTCAACTGGTTTCTGATAACATTTACATGTATCGTCCGCCGAGAATGGGTAACGGTGCAGAAGTTTGGGGTATTCCTGAGGTCCTCAAAAAATTTGAAATCAAACAAGTCGATCAGGTTATCGATTATTTAGGTATGATGGGCGATGCTTCTGACAACATTCCTGGAATTCCTGGTGTAGGAGATAAAACAGCTAAAAAATTACTGTCATTGTATGAGAATATGGAGGGCTTGTATGCGAATACCCACGAATTAAAAGGGAAGCAAAAAGAAAAGGTTGAGGCAAATAAAGATTTAGCTTTTCTTTCTAAAAAATTAGCCACAATAAATGTTTCGGTACCTGTTGATTTTGATTCGAACGCTTTGGTTCGAAAAGAAATGAATAAAGAGGCTGTTAAAGATTTGTTTGTTGAACTCGAGTTTCGAAGACTTGCTGAGCGTTGGTTTGGAAAATTAAAAGAGGGCTCCTCCAAAAATGAAACAAATCCCAAGGCGTTGGAAGCTGAGCCTTCTTTACCGGGTCAATTCGATCTTTTTAATTCTGGTGAAGAAAACCAAAGCTCTCTTTTTGATTCCTCATACGATACGCTCGAAACGGTTCAAGTAAAGTATACCCTCGTTGATTCTTACGATGCTTGCTTGTCTTTGGTTGAGAAATTAATGGTTTTAAAATCTTTTGCTTTTGATACAGAAACAACTTCTGTAAATGCACTGCATGCTGAAATTGTTGGGCTTTCTTTTTGCTATAAAAAACAAGAAGCTTTTTACATTCCTATTCCTTCTGATGATGAACTTAAAAACAAAACCCTAAACGTTTTTAAGCCTTTATTTGAAAACGAAAAAATTGAAAAGGTCGGTCATAATGTAAAATACGATTATCACATTCTTGCGAATTACAACATTCAATTGAAGGGAAAACTGTTTGATACCATGATCGCTCATTATCTTTTAGAGGCTGACATGAGACATAACATGAATGTATTGGCGGAGACTTATTTAAACTACAGTCCTGTTAAAATTGAGTCGATCATAGGGAAAGGTAAATCTCAACTAAATATGCGAGACATACCTTCTTCTAAAATTAAAGATTACGCTTGTGAAGACGCTGATGTTACTTGGCAACTAAAAACTATTTTCAAACCCCTTCTTGAAAAAGAAGAATTGATAAACTTGTTTCATGAAATTGAAATGCCTCTCATCTCTGTTTTAGCTAAAATGGAAAGAGAAGGTATTAATCTCGATTTAAAAAGTTTAAAAGATTTTTCCTCAGAACTGGAGCTTTCTGTTTTAAAAATACAAACAGAAATTCACGAAATCGCAGGCACATCCTTCAATATTGCATCGCCTAAGCAGTTGGGTGAGGTTTTATTTGATCATCTTAAATTGGATACTAAAGCAAAAAAAACCAAGACGGGTCAGTATTCTACTTCTGAAGATGTCTTGTCTAGGTTAAAAACAAAACATCCTATTATTGATAAGGTTTTAGATTTTAGATCTCTTCAAAAGCTTCGTTCTACCTACGTTGATGCGCTACCGGAACTGATAAACCCAAAAACAAAACGTATTCACACTTCATTCAACCAAGCTGTTGCAGCAACAGGTAGGTTGAGTTCTAATCAACCTAACCTACAAAATATTCCTATAAGAACAGAGAAAGGTCGAGAGGTTCGAAAGGCTTTTATTCCTCGTGATGGAAATCATGTTTTACTTGCTGCCGATTATTCACAAGTAGAGCTTCGCTTGATCGCAGAAATGAGTGGAGATCCAGTAATGGTAAATGCTTTTAAAACTGATTTAGACATACATACAGCAACTGCTTCTAACGTTTTTAATGTGCCTATAGAGGAGGTTTCCAGAGAAATGCGATCCAATGCTAAAACCGTTAATTTTGGTATCATTTACGGTGTATCTGCTTTTGGTTTAAGTCAACAAACCACATTAAGCCGTAAAGAATCTGCTGAAATTATTGACAATTACTTTGAAACTTATCCTTATTTAAAAAAATATATGGATGCTAACATTTCTTTTGCTAGAGAGCATGGTTACGTTAAAACCATTAAAAATAGAAAACGACGATTAAAGGATATAAACTCTCGAAATGGTGTTGTTCGTGGACACGCAGAAAGAAATGCTATCAATGCTCCGGTTCAAGGTTCTGCTGCCGATCTTATTAAGCTTGCTATGATTAAGGTTCAAAATGAGATAGAAGCACAGCATTTAAAATCAAAAATGCTTTTACAAGTTCATGATGAACTCGTTTTTGATGCTTTAAAAACAGAATTACCTCTTCTTAAGTCCATTATAAAAGATTCCATGGAGAATGTCTTGAATACTACTGTTCCATTAAAGATTGATGTTGGAGAAGGTGCTTCTTGGTTAGAAGCACATTGATAGATATTTCTTATAAATTTTTTCTTAAAAAATCGGTCAACTCTTTCGTTCCTTTTGGTTTGTCTACTATTTTCATTTGATTGTCTAAAACAAAAAATGTAGGCGTCTTATTCACTTTATAGTCTTGACATACCGGAGACTTGTAATTTTTAAATTGACTTACATTTTTCCAGTTAAAATTGTTGTCCTGAATGGTTTTTTTCCACTTATTAACATTTACATCTAATGCAACGCCTATAAGTTCAAACCCTTTTGATTTATACTGGTTGTAAGTATTTATAAAACCGGGTAATTCTTTCATACAGTGTCCACAATGTGATGCCCAAAACATAACCACTGTATACCTGTTGTTTGAACACGTTCTTCTTAGGTTTATCTGTTCTCCAAAATTACTTTGAATTGTGAAATCTGGAGGCGTATTTCCTACCTGTAAATTCTTAATCAACTGGGCTTTCTGTCTGAGTAAATCATTTATCTCTATGTCTCCGCAAGCTTCTCCATAAAAATACTCCTCCATGATGTATGTTGCTACATCCTCCAATCCAGATCCATAAAACCCATCCAAAAGATTGTACAACGCAAACTCAAAAATCTTCTCATTTGTTTTTGCTTTATTCATTATATCATCAACAGCGTTGTAATAGCCCACTTCTGTATGACCACTGTGCTTAACAATATAATGTGAAAATCTGGAGTTAAATACTTCGCTACTTACAAAAGATTCATTCGTGAAGTCTAAGTCATCAAAGTAGGTTGCTTTTTCCGAAGTATTGGATGTTTTACTTGCCCGTTTTGCTGTGGCAAAAAAAGTATTTGGTTTGTTTTTAATGATTCCCTCAGTGAAAGTAAAGAGCTCTTTCTCTAATTGCTCTAACTGGTTGGTTAGTTCATTTACCTTGAGTGTATTTCCTTGAGCCTTAAACTGCCCTCTCTGTTTCTGTATAGCTTTCCTTTTTTTCTTAACGGCTATATCTTTCTTTTTAAACTGCCAATAAGCTTTGTTTTCTTCTGATGCTAACACTTGTACACCCCTTTCTAAAAAAGGTTGTGTGAATTTTAAATCAACAACTCTTTCTTCAGGGTTCAATATGACTTCAATTATATTATTATCATTCAACAACGATAATTTGTAATAACCTAATGCTCTTTCTTTTTTGTTAAAAGAAAAAGAACCGTCAGCTTTTACTTGAGTGCTATCTATTTTATATTTATAACTACCCTCTGTTCTGAATAAATTAAGCTGCTTTCCTGCCTGGTTAGCTACAAAAAATTTTCCTTTTAAAGTTTGGGCTTCTACGTTTGGGCTAATTATAAAAGCTGCTATAGCGATTATTAACAGAACATATTTTCTCATATCTATTTTTTCTATGTCTTTGTTTTTTTTCAAAGCACTAAATTAATCAAATTTATTAATGCAATGTGAATCTATAATTTAAAAACGCAGTTACAAAAACACAAAAAGAGATTTACAATTGTTTAACATATATATAATAATACTTTTTTTAAAAATTAAAAATAATATATATTAATTATAATAGCCTGTTGAAAGGTTGTATAATATTTAAACATATCTATAGGATAAGTGTTTTATGAATACTAATTAACATAATAATAAAACATATGAACAGGTTAAATATCTCATAATAAATTATTTAAATTAAATACTAATAAAACATTTTATGTGTAGTTTTATTAAATTTAGTTGTAAAAAGTTTTTAATTTTTATGTTAGAAAGATGGTTGAATACTTAAATAAGGTACAATAACTATTTAAAAAATAAGCTTGACATATTCACATAAATAGACCATTAGTAAAAAGAATAAAAAAAGCAACAAAAAGTTTTTGTAAAGGATCAACGAAAAAAAAAATTAGTAAGTTTTATTTGTTCATAACTAAGAATTGAAAATCAAGTAATTAGAAGTTAAATTAACAATCAAATTATTAATTGTTTACAAAGGAAAAAACAAGTAGAAATCTTAAATTTGAAAAAAAAAAGATGACAATTGCAATTGCTTCAGACCATGCAGGCGTAGACTATAAGAGCCGCCTGGTCGCTTACTTAAAAAGTGAGGGACACAATATATTAGATCTAGGACCTTATAATGAAGAACGCGTAGATTATCCTGATTATGCCCACGCATTGTCAGAAAAGGTCTCTACGGAACAAGTAGAATTAGGTGTTCTATTTTGTGGTAGCGGTAATGGAATAAATATGAGTGCGAACAAACACCAAGCAATAAGATCCGCCCTCTGTTGGAACAAAGAAATAGCTGAATTAGCTAGGTTACACAACAATGCAAACGTTTTAACAATGCCCGCACGTTTTATTTCTTTTGAAGAAGTAAAAGAAATAACATCTATATTCCTGAACACAGCATTTGAAGGGGGAAGACACGAAGAAAGAGTTCGTAAAATATCGTGTTCTTAAAATTATGGTCTAAACTTTTCAGGATCACAAAAGCGGCAATATTCTTCTCTTTCCGAATGACTAAAAGGAACGGAAGGATCAAATATTTCTTTTATGAGGGATTTAAGTTCAGATTCAAACGGGTCTAACAAATCATCATCGAAATCGCTATTTACTTTTTTGTTTAATTTTATTCCTGCTTTAAGAAAACCACCTTTAAGGGCCCTAAAGCTTATGATACCCGCTTCTAATGGTTTTTGCTTGGGGTGCATCTTATTATACATGTATGCATACAAAAACAGCTGAAAACCCTTGTGACACCTATCATCACGAGTTAGTTTTAACATTTCATCCGATTGGACTTCTCGCAACTCGACTTTTCCGGTTTTGTAATCGATTATACGTGTGCAACCATTAACCTTATCAATACGGTCTGCATTACCAATAAGTTTGACAGAAAAGTTGAAATCCTCCAAAGTAATTTCGGTTGCTAGATCTTCTTCCAAACCGATGATATCTACCGTTTTTCCAGCACGTATAAAAACCTCCTCCTGTTTGATAAAAGCGTTTAAAAACTGTTCTGCCACAGTAAAAATGAGCTTGTTTTTCCCTCGAGAAAAGGAGTCATTTTTAAACTCCTCAGAAAATAAAAGTTCAAGTTTTGAGCGTATTTGTAGACGCATTGTTTTTAAATCTTCAGATTTAATTTTTTCACCCACAAAAGGAAGGTAAAAATCTTCAAGTGCTCGATGAATAATTGTTCCCAGTGTACTTGCCTCTATCGTTTCCTCAATACTGTTTGGGTTTTTAATACGCAACACTTTTTCATAATAAAATTGCAGTGGGCACTTTTTGTATGTGTTTAACGATGACGGAGAAAACCCTTTATTGGTTGCAATATCTTTCAAGCGTGATAAAACAAAAGCATCTTTTTCAATACTAAACTCTCGTGGGATGACCTTTTGTATTTCGTGAGATAAAATCTGTTCACGATAATCGATTTCTGGGCATGCAGCCACAAGTTCATTTTCCATCTGTGCGATATACCTACTTTTCTCGCCCGAACCTAGCGCGTCAGATTCGGTGTTGTAAATTAAAGTAAGCGACTTACATCGTTGAGCCAGTCGGTAAAAGTGGTAAGCAAAAACAGCATCCATATCTTCATACGTAGGCAAATTAAATTCTTTACGTATATCAAACGGAATGTAAGAATTTTCTGTTTTTCCGGAGGGTAAAAACCCCTCATTAACAGAAAGAAGAATCACGTTCTCAAAATCAAGATTACGCGTTTCTAACATTCCCATTATTTGTAGACCAGAGAGAGGTTCTCCGTAAAAAGACATCGTCTCTATTCTTGCGCATTGCTGAAACAGGTGGTAAAGTGTTTTCAGTTCCGTAATGAATCCGTACTCATCTTGTAAGGTTTTAATTTGGTTAAATAGTTTTGTGAAAGCAAAAAGCTCTTCAAGTAAAACAAGCCCACCTTTTTTTTGGCTTACAAGCTCACATTTAATTAATTCGATTAGGTTTAGAAGGTTGTCAATAAACCCAAAAACGTTTGAGTCGTCGTGCTTCATAAGAGACTCCGCCCAAGGAAGAAAATTCAAGTCACAATAGGAATAAACGTTCTCTAAAGAAACAAAAGAGAGGTTTTTATCCCGCATTGCATCTTTTATTTTTTCAATAGAAGCATCGCTTTTTGAACACTGAAAGGCGGGGTGTTGCCAAATCTTATATAAGTCTTTGTAATAAAAAAGTCCTTGATCAACATGCAAACGCTCTCTATTTAAGTGTAAATGAAAGACCGAGTTAAAAAAAGCATACATGTGTACATTTTTTAACGCATTACCCATGGTGACGTTTACTTTATCTGTCGAACGAGGAAGGTATTCCAACACCGGACTAAGCAGGGTTTCATCAGCAAGAACTAGGGCAACATCTTTATGAGTAGCGGTTTCTGTGTTGGTGTAAAAATCATTTAAAATAGAGCCCGCTAACTGTGCTTGGGCAATCGTTTTTGGGACCCCGAAGACTCTTATTTTTTTTTGCTTGGTTAATTCAGAGTGAACCCAATTAAAGTCACGGTTTTGAAATTCAGACCAATTTTTATATTTCCTTAAATATTTTCCAGCCTCTTGCTTTTTGTCATACAAGTAGTAGCTGTCTGCGTCCCAAAATACTTCAGCCGAACCCTCTGAAAGCAGCGTTTTCATAATATGCGTTTCGCAAGGGTTCATTGCGTTAAAACCGATGTAACAGATGGAGCCTTTTTTAGGTGTGTTTTTTGCAACCCAGCTTGAAATTTGATTCGCAGCCTTTCGGTATGCCATGCCCTGAAAGGCAATGTTTTTCTTTTCTAGTTGAGTTTTAAATTCAACAAAAAGAGCACCCATAAGTTCCCAGAAATGAATATACTCAGAAACCATACTGCTCGGTTGAGCACCATTAGGCGACCAAGATTCAATTTTTTTCACTTCATGAATGTAGTCAAAGAGCTTCTGGGGGTTTTCGAGATAAGCGTCAATATCATTGAAGTCTTTGAGAAGTGTTGGCGCCCATTTCAAAAAACGCTCAAACGAATCGCAATCCTTTTTTGGGACAACCTTTAGATAAGAAACGTACATTTCAAAAAGCAGCTGTGTTTTTCCAGCGATAGATAATTCAGAAAGCTCCTCTAACCATTCTTCAATCGCGTATATTTTTGGCACCCAGACAGGAGCATCGCTACATTCGGCAAGAGCTTTTTTGAAAAAAGTTCCTGCGCGTTTGCTCGGCATGATTACAATAAGGTTTTCAAGCTGCGCGCCTTTATCATGGTATATCTGGCGAGCGATTTTAGTAATAAATTTGTCCACGCTAAATTTGTTTTACTGTTACTCCCTCATCATTCACATAAGCCAAAACACAACACTTTACTTGGTAACCCATTTCTTCAAGAGTAGATTTGTAACTTAAAACTTGCTCTGTGTGTTGGTCAAGAACACGACCTGTTTTATAGTCTATAACCGTTACACCCTCCCCGTCAAAAACCAGTCGGTCTGGCCTTAGAACCTTGGCATTACGAAGAAGTATATCCTCTTCATTTTTAACGGTTAACCCCGGGTAAAAGTAACGCTCCATCTTCGGGTGTTCAATCAACCGCTTTACGAGGACCTCAATCTCTTCTTTTTCAAGATTAGAAATTAAACCCTCACGAATTGCTCTTTTAATTGCGCCGCCAAGATCCTTGCGCTCTTTGATATACGACAACACTTCGTGAACCTTCCGACCTTTATCAGAACCCCCTTCTGGATTTTTTACGTCCCACATTTTAGGCGACTCTCTACTTATCTTAAGCCCACCCAGATCCTTTAAAGGTTCAACGGTTTTTATGTAATTGTTTTCGGCTGTGTTTTTGTTTTTCTGGACCAATCTTTTGCCAAGAACATACTTCTTTTTACCATCCACCCAAAGACCTTTATCTTTGAGGTACGTATCAAAATAAAGATTTAAGTTTTTCTTTTTTTCTTTATTTGAAGTAAAAATATGTAATCTGGATTTAGGTCTGGTGAGCGCAACATATAGCATGTTTAAGTTGTCTAGTACAACCTTAGTTTTATGCTCTTCGTACAACGACTGTAGTTTTTTGTTACCCAGATTAAGTTTACTACTCAAGGGGATTAGAGCACTTGACAAACCTTTTAATTCGGGCTCATTGATTTCAATCCAAGATTTTGCATCACGCTCTGTTGTTGCATCCCAGTTGGCAAAAGGAAAAATCACTGCAGGAAACTCTAAACCCTTAGATTTGTGAATGGTCATTACTTGAACAGCGTTGACCTGCTCAGGGACAGCAACCGAAAGCTTTCCCGCTCGCTCTTCCCAATAGTTTAAAAACCCATACAAGTCTTGGGCGTGTTTGTTGCTAAACTCCAAAACAACGTCTAAAAAAAAGGGCACATAAGCAGAGGCTGTTTTTTCAAGCTGAAAGGATTGTGTGATTTTATGACACAAGTTAAGTAGTGAAAATCTGCGCCATTTATCTACATTGAAGTCGGGAATGTATAGGGCTATAAACGATAAAAAACGTCCTGGCGATTTTTTGCACATTTCACTTACCTCCTCACTACTGATGTGCTGCTTGTTTTTCACCCCCCGTTGGGCGGCTAAAAATTCAATTATTTTGAATCGGTATTGAGGGTGCTTAGTATCACCTATAAAGCGAAGGAAGTTAAGCACAAACCGGATCTCTGTAGACTGTTCCAATAAGAGTGATTCAGAGGAAATTACAGGAATATTTTCTTCTGAGAGCATTTTTACGATCAACGCCCCTTTTACTTTTGTTCGAGTCAAAATGCAGACGTCTCCGTAAGAAAAACCCTCCTGATACAGTTCTCGTACCGTCTGCAAGGTTCTCAGCAACTGTCGTTCATCGTGCTGCTCCCCGCCTTCAATATATTCCAACTCCACACAACCTCCATCACCTTTAAATTCTTCAGCGTTCAGATTTTCAAAAAGAGGACGGTATTTAGACGTTGGTATTTGTCGGGCTATGGAAGAAAACAACTCGTTGTTGAACTGAACAACTTCGGCCTTAGATCGGTAATTCTTTCCTAGGGTCAAGTGCTCCATTTTATAGGCGCTATAACCTTTGTTATTTGTTGCAAAATTTTGCAGCCTTAGGAATTGGTCTACGTCCCCTCCCCTCCATCGGTAGATGGCTTGCTTTGCATCGCCCACAATCATCGCAGACCCAGGTCTTTGACCGTCAGCGATTGCATTTTCAATGAGCGGAATTAAATTACTCCATTGAAGCGTAGACGTGTCTTGAAATTCATCTATAAAGTAATTTGAGTAACGATCTCCCAACCTTTCATAGATAAAGCTTCCCTCTTCATTTTGTAGTACATCAGCAATTTTTTTATTGAACTCACCAATAGGAACAATGTTGTTTTGATCTTTTATTCGCTGCATTTCTTTGGCAATTTCTTGCAATACGCCTACAGAATATAAATTGCGATCGATTAATTTAAAATAGACGTATTTTGGATATTCCTTTTCGAGGGTTTTTAAACAGCGATCAACCAAGGGGTAAAACCGCTCTTTGAGAGCTCTTATTTTTGCTAAAGCATCGCTAGGAGCGCTTCCAGCAGACCAATCATCTTTCTCAAAATTACGTTGATTCGTGTTGGAGGGCGTGTATTTCTCCCAAGCTTTATTTTCTAGGTAATTAAAATATTTTGGCAAACCACTTCTTGCGCCACCAGCAATCCAACTCAACTCAATCTCATTTTTGTTGCAATATTTCGAAAAATCCGAACCCACTTTAGAGAGCTGACCATCAACACTCTGGATGTAATTCTCAAGTTCTTTTTTTAAGTCAAATAGGGCGCCTAGACTAAGGCTTTTTAACTTTTCACAGTGATCTTGACCACGCTCTTTGAGGAGCTCTTCGGCAACACTGTAAAAGTCGTTTTCAATCAACCAGCTTTTATCATCGTCTGTTTTGGATTGAATAAATTTCACAAACAGCTTTGTTAGCTTTTCATCTTCTCCCGCTCGATTAATGAGCAGGTCTACCGATTGTTTTAGTAGTAAGGATTGCTCTAACTCTACTTCAAAATTACCCGGAAGATCAATGTCTTGCGCAAAGGTTTTTAAGACTCTATGGGTAAACTTATCAATGGTTCCAACAGAAAAACGCGAATATTGATGAAGGATGTTTTCAAAGATCAATTGAGAGCGATTTTGCAAGATGGTTTTATTCAAACCCGTCTCAGAAGAAATGAGATCCATCATTTGAAGCTCAGTTTGTTCCGCGTTTTCGGGGTCGGAAAACGCCTTCAAGCTCATTAAAACGCGGTTCTTCATCTCCGAAGCCGCTTTGTTCGTGAAAGTTATGGCCAATATTTCGATGAACTTCTTAGGGGAGTTCGACTTTAAACAAACCTTTAAATATTCTTTGACTAGCGTGAAGGTTTTTCCGGAGCCGGCTGAGGCACTGTATATTTTGAAAGGAGCAGGTTGCATATGTACAAGGATAGACATTTTCATTGACAATTACGGTCTAAAAAACCGGTCAAAGAATTTTTAGCACGTGTTGTAAATTTAGACGATTACAAACACGATGTAAGCGAGCCCCAAAACGATTGGTGCTGTTGCCGCTGTACCAATTCAACCAAGAACTAAAAGCCGTTTATAGTAATTACATCGTGATTATCCGAAATAGAAGTAGCGTAAAACGCTTAGCCACTTTAGATTGATTAAGATGTACATCATAATTTTTAAATATTTACGTTATGTATAAAGCTACGTGCTTATTATGTGCTAACTTTATGTGTATAAATTAAATATTAAACAAATAATCCCTCATGTTATGTCTGACTTAATTACAAATGTGTTGCAAAAAGCAAATGAAAAAGGAAAACTGAATCGTACAGATGTCTTACTGCGCTATTTGAGAATCAAATACCGATTAAAATTGACTGATTTTGTTTTAGAGAAAAGAATTCAGAACTTTTTAATGAGCCTCAAGTAAGAGTGTGCCAAAAAAAGTCCCGTAAAGTTGTTCAGGATTCGGGAAACAATAATTGCTATTTCGCTGGATAACATCCTAATAAGAGCGTAAAAAAAACCCAAGTTATTCACTTGGGTTTTTTAGAGGTCGGAACCGGATTCGAACCGGTGTAGACGGTTTTGCAGACCGCTGCCTAAGCCTCTCAGCCATCCGACCGTTGATGGGTTAGCAAAAGTAACAATTTCACCTGCACTCGCAAAGAATATAAGGAGAATTTGAGGCCTACCTTTGTGCTTCGAGTTCAACGGACACCCGTTTAACATCACCTTGTATTGGAGCGTTGTGTTTGACAACCAAAACTTTAGACCTTTGTACGGAAGGAAACTCACGCATCAATCGATCGAGTATTCTCTGACCGACGTGTTCAATTAATTTAGAGCGAAGCGCCATTTCATCCTGCACAATCTTGCTAACAGTAACATAGTCAATAGTTTCAGACAGATCATCTGTTTTTGCTGAAACAGAAAGATCTGCCTCGACCTCTACGTTAACACTAAAGTTTGTCCCAATCACGCCCTCCTCCTCCATGCAACCATGGAATGCATAACAGCGAATGTCTTCAACACGAATAATTCCCAAAACTTATTTTTTTATTGTTTTCAACGCGATGTTGATTCTTTTTAGAACCTCATCCTTTCCCAACAGAGCTGCAATTTCGTTCATAGAAGCTCCCGCACCTAAGCCCGTTACGGAAACTCTAAAACCAGGCATTACCGCCCCAAAACCTAAACCCTTTTCTTCCAAAAAAATCTTGAAGCAGGCACCGATACTTTCAGGGTCAAAAGAATTTAGCGATCCGAGTAAATCTCTTAGTTCTGTAATGATTTCTGGCGTGCTTTCTTTCCATTTTTTCTTAATCGTTTTCTCGTCATAAGAGGTTGGAGCCTCAAAGAAGTATCGCCCCTCTTTTAGGATGTCTTTTACAAACGTGGCTCGCTCTTTCATTAGCTCACAAACGTTTGCGACATATGAGTCATCAGCTACAAGACCAACCTCTGCAAGTAGGGGTTTTAATTGTGGTGCAAGCTCCTCCCCACTTTGCTTTCTCAGGTATTGCTGGTTAAACCAGTTTGTTTTGTCAAAGTCAAACTTTGCTCCTGCCCGGCCTACTCGATCCAAAGAAAACGATTCAATGAGTTCGTCCATTGTAAAAAGTTCTTTAGTTGTTCCGGGGTTCCAGCCCAAAAACGCCAACATATTGTTGAAAGCCTCAGGGTAGTAGCCTCTTTCTCGGTAGCCCGATGATTTTTCCCCCGTCTCTGGGTTGGTCCAATTGGTTGGAAATACTGGAAAGCCCAACCGATCACCATCTCTCTTGGAGAGCTTTCCATTTCCGTCAGGCCTCAGTATTAAAGGTAAGTGAGCGAACTTGGGCATGTGTGTATCCCAACCCAAGTATTGATAAAGCAATACATGAAGAGGTGCCGAAGGAAGCCACTCTTCTCCCCGAATGACGTGAGAGATGTTCATGAGGTAATCATCCACCACATTCGCTAAGTGGTACGTGGGCATGCCGTCGGACTTAAACAGCACCTTGTCGTCTAAATTATTCGTGTTTACACTAACCCAACCGCGGATAACGTCTTCAAACTTCACATCCTCGTTACGAGGCATCTTTATTCGAATTACATGCTTTTCATTTGCGTTCAAACGCTTTTGAACCTCCTCTGCAGGAAGCGTTAAAGAGTTTTTCATACCGCTTCTTGTGACGGCGTTGTATTGTGGTGAGGCTACGCCTGCAGATTTCATTCGTTCACGCATTTCATTGAGCTCTTCAGGAGTGTCAAAAGCATAGTAGGCATACCCAGACTCAATCAATTGATCTGCGTATTGCTTGTACATTGGTTTTCTTTCAGACTGTCGGTACGGTCCATTTTCCCCTCCTACAGAGGCGCCTTCGTCTATACCCATCTGACACCAAGCTAAAGCGTCAACAATATATTGTTCCGCACCGGAAACATAGCGACTTCGGTCGGTATCTTCGATACGGAGCAAAAAATCACCACCATGCTTTTTGGCAAACAGGTAATTGTAAAGTGCTGTTCTTACACCACCCATGTGCAAAGGCCCTGTTGGGCTGGGTGCAAATCTTACTCTAACGCGTCTTTGTTCCATTTTTTTAGCCACAATTTAATTTGCGAAATTACGAATTAATAAGTTGAACATTTATGAATAAAAGTTGAAAATTGCCATGTTGTTTTTTGAGGGGATGACTCGAACCCTCTTTCTAAATTATAAACAAAGACGTTAAGAACGATTCGATACCGGCAAACAACTAAAGAGAATAATGTATTTTTGTCCTATGCAGGACGATTATGCACTCATAACAAAGAAGCTAAGAGCCTTTGTGAAGAAATATTACCAGAACAAGTTAATTCGGGGGTTAATCCTTTGTTTTGGCATCGTTTCAATGGGATTCATTTCTTTTGCGACTCTCGAGCACTTCGGTAATTTTGGACCAGAGCCCCGAGCTTTTATCTTTTGGCTTTTCTTGGCGTCTTCTTTGACGTTATTTGCGTTTTTTGTCCTTTCCCCTGCCTTTAGACTGTTAAAGCTGAGTAAGCAGTTGACTGATGCTGAGGCGGCGGAATTAATTGGCAAGCACTTTCCTGAAGTTGATGACAAGCTGCAAAATGTTTTGCAGCTCAAAATCCAGAGGTCAAGCAATACGGCCCTGCTCGAAGCCAGCATCAAGCAAAAGGCTGCAGCATTGAGACCCATCCCCTTTTTAAAAGCGGTAGATTTTTTTGAAAACAAGCGGTTTGTAAAGTACTTGACCGTTCCTGCGGTTGTTGTGCTGTCACTTTATTTGTCGGGTAGAGAAACGATCTTGACCGAGAGTTCGGCTAGAATTATAGATTATCAAACAGAGTATATTCCTCCCAATCCGTTTCAAATAACTGTTCTTAATGAGGTGCTTGAATGTGTTCAACATCAAGATTTTTTGTTTCGCATACAATTTACAGGTGAAGCGATTCCGGATGACGCTTTCTTAGAGCTTAAAGGTCTTCCCATCAAAATGAGAAGAATGCCCAATCACACCTTTGAATACCGCTTTAGAAACCTTCAAAAGAATCAAAACTTTACAATTAAGGCCGGCGAAAGATTTTCAAGGCAGTATTTAGTGAATGTTTTTCCGGCCCCATCTCTGGTCAATTTCGAACTTACACTAGACTACCCCAGCTACACAGAAAGACGCGATGAGGTGATCGCGAATGTGGGCGGTGTTACGGTGCCAGAAGGGACCTGGATGCGTTGGGATTTAACGACAGAAAACACCGACTCCATTGAGTCCGTTTGGGGGCTTCAGCATCAAAACCTTAAGAAAAACAACCCCAACAAGTTTTCTTTTCTCAGAAAAGCCAATCAGTCGTTGCGCTACACCTTTTTACCCTTTAACAAGCACGTTGCAACGAAAGACTCTGTGAGTTACAACTTAAAGGTCGTTAAAGATGCTTACCCCATTGTTGACGCCACTCAATCATTAGATTCGACCTTACTGAGGTTAAGATACTTTAACGGACAAGTGAGCGATGATTATGGTTTAGAAAAATTACAATTTGTCATAATAAGGCAAAATCACCCGAGAGACAGCATCATTCCCATTGAGATTAACAAAAACCTTAAGCAGTCAAACTTCTTTTTTGTGCTTGACCTGCTTTCTGTTGACTTTTCGGAGGATGAATTGATTGAGTATTATTTTGAGGTTTTCGATAATGACGAGATCAATGGATCAAAAAAGTCTAAGAGCAAGACTTTTGAGTTTCAGGCCCCAACGACCGATGAGATTAAGGATGCTTATGAAGAAAAGTCAGAAAGCTTAAAAGAGCAACTGGGTGAAAACGTAGAGCTTGCAAAAGAACTACAGAAAGATTTTAGAGACCTTAAAAAGAAATTGTTGCAGAAGGAAGAGCTCTCCTGGGAGGACAAGCAAATGTTTAATGAGGTTCTTGAAAAACAAAAAAAGTTAGAAAAAAACATTGAGCAGATTTCTCTTAGGAATAAAGAGAAAAACACGCTGATGAAGGAGTTCACAGAGCAAGACAAGAGGATCTTAGAAAAACAAAATCAACTTGAGGAGTTGATGGATGAGTTGATGTCTGACGAAATGAGGGCGCTTTTCAATGAAATGGATCAGCTCATGGAGGATATGAATTCAGAGGAATGGATGGAGAAGCTGGAAGACCTTCAAATGAGCAATGAGGACCTCGAAAAGGAGCTCGACAGGAATTTAGAAATGCTTAAGAAATTTGAGTTTGACCAGGCGCTTGACAATGCCGTTGATCAGATGCAGAAAATTAAAGAGGAACAAGCCGCCTTAAATAATGCGACAAATGAACGTACAGAAGATCCTCTGGAGATTGCAGAGAAGCAAAAGAAAATAAATGATTCTTTCAAAAAACTATCAGAAGAGCTAGAGGCTTTGCGAGAACAAAATGATGCTTTGGAAAACAAAGAAAACCTCAGCGACACCAAAGATCTTGAGCAACGGGTTCAGGAGAAACAACAGGAGTCTCTAGAAAACCTAACCAAAGACAAGTTGAAAAAGGCCGCTCAGTCACAGAAAGAGAGTTTGGAGTCGATTGAAATGATGCTAAGTAAGCTAAAAGAGGCTCAAGGTGGAGGAGAGGAGAATTCACCCCCAGAGGATATGGCTGTTCTGAGGCAAATTTTGGAGAACTTAATTGATCTTTCATTGGAGGAAGAGGCCCTTTTGGTTGACTTGTCTGAAACCCAGAAGAACGACCCCAATTATGTTTCAATCATACATTGGCAAAACAAACTAAGTGACGACTCTAAGGTGTTAGAAGACTCTCTTTACGCTTTAAGCAGGCGACAATCACAGATAAAAGCGACCGTAAATAGAGAAATTAACGCGATCAGTGAGAACATTAAAAAGTCCCTTGATCACATGTCTGAGCGGGAAACCAAAAAGGCCCTAACCCGTCAGCAACTGGTCATGACCTCAGCGAACAATCTAGCTTTAATGTTGACAGACATTTTACACGCAATGCAGCAGGATGCCGGGCAGGGGATGCCGGGCGACCAACAATGTAACAAACCCGGACCCACAAAACCCTCTCCGGGAGACTTGAAAAAAATGCAGGAGTCGTTGAAGCAACAGTTGGAGCAAATGAAAAACGGGAAACAAGATCTTTCGGGTCAAAAGCCAAACGGTTCAAGGTCAAAAGGTCTCGCAAAAATGATGCGCCGCCAAGAGATGATCAGGCGTCAGCTTGAAAAAATGGCTGACAAGATGGAGGGCTCCGAGAATAAAAGTTTAGAGGGTTTGCGGGACGCAATTCTTCAAATGGAGAAGACGGAAGATGACCTCTCTGATAACAATATTTCACAAGAAACCATAGACCGCCAAAACAAAATTATCCAAAAGCTCTTGGAGGCAGACCTTGCGGAACAAGAGCGAGGAAAGGAGGAAGAAAGAGAAGCCAAAGAAGCCAAGCAACTTCCTCACCATGTAAAGAATTTACGGGAAGAATATCAGAAAAACAAGCTCAAGCAAGCAGAGCTTTTAAAGACGATTCCACCGGAGTTAAAACCTTACTTTAAGGAAAAGGTCAACGAGTATTTTCAAAAGTTAGACGAAGACTAATGCAAGAGCCCAAAATCAAATTTCATTCAGAGTGCGACTTCCGACAGACAAACCCCGAGACTTATGTTCTGTGGCTTTCTGCTGTTGCAAAGGAAGAAGGAAAGCTTCCTGAAGAAATCAATTACATCTTCTGTGACGACACGTATTTGCACAAGATAAACTTGGAGTTCTTGAGCCACGATGATTATACAGACATTATTACGTTTGATTATGGTGTTGGAGACACATTGATTGGTGATGTATACGTGAGCGTTGAAAGAGTTTTAGAGAACTCAAAAACCTACAGCGAATCATTTGTTGAAGAAATGAATCGCGTGCTTGTCCACGGGCTACTTCATCTTTGTGGTTACAAGGATAAAACGACATCAGAAGCAGCCGAAATGCGTAATAAAGAGAATTATTACCTATCTTTACGGGCCTAAAACACTGATTTACAAGCGAGAAGCTGTTTTTTAAGTAAACAGCTGTTTTTCAGTCAATTAAAACGTTCCACGTGGAACAATGCTTATGTTTCAAGAAGAATACGATGTGATTGTTGTGGGTGCAGGCCACGCAGGTTGTGAGGCAGCGGCGGCGGCAGCAAATCTCGGAGCCAAGACTCTTTTGGCAACCATGAACATGGACACCATCGCGCAGATGTCCTGTAACCCCGCTATGGGTGGTGTTGCGAAAGGTCAGATTGTACGCGAAATAGATGCGCTTGGAGGCTACTCCGCTTTGGTTACTGATGAAACCATGATTCAGTTTAAGATGCTAAATCAATCCAAGGGTCCTGCCATGTGGAGCCCCAGAGCCCAATCGGATCGAATGCTTTTTTCGAAAAAATGGAGGATGATTCTCGAAGGCATAGATGGGCTCGATTTTTGGCAGGAAATGGTTGCGGGCTTGTTGGTTGAAGATGGCGTTGTTAAAGGTGTTCGAACCAGTTTAGGTTTGGAAATTCGATCCAAAAGCGTCATACTAACCAACGGTACTTTTCTCAACGGATTGATACATATCGGAGAGAAGAATTTTGGTGGTGGACGCGCCGCAGAACGCCCCTCTGTTGGAATTACGGCACAGCTGGAATCTTTAGGTTTTGAGTCGGGTAGAATGAAGACAGGAACCCCCCCGCGCGTGGATGGAAGAACGTTGGATTATTCTAAAATGGAGGAGCAGCCGGGTGATGCAGATGTTGTTGGCTTTTCGTACATGCCTACAAAAAAACCTCAGAAGCAGCGGTCTTGTTACATTACCTATACGTCAGATGAGGTTCACGAAGTTTTGCGAACAGGCTTCGAGAAGTCACCCATGTTCCAGGGAAGAATTCAGGGCTTAGGGCCAAGGTACTGTCCATCCATTGAAGACAAAATCACTCGTTTTGCCGATAAAAATAGGCATCAAATTTTTGTTGAACCGGAAGGTTGGGAGACGTGTGAAATTTATGTAAACGGCTTTTCTACTTCTCTTCCTGAGGATGTTCAAATGGAAGCCCTTCAAAAGATACCCGGCTTTGAGAATGCCAAAATGTTTCGACCGGGTTACGCTATAGAATACGATTTTTTCCCACCGACTCAGCTCCAGCATACGCTCGAGACAAAACTTGTTGGCGGTTTGTATTTCGCAGGTCAAATCAACGGGACTACCGGATATGAAGAGGCGGGTTGTCAAGGTTTGATGGCGGGGATCAATGCGGCACTTCGCTCTCAAAAAAAGCCTGCATTTGTCTTGAGCCGATCTGAGGCATACATTGGGGTTCTGATTGATGATTTGATTACCAAGGGTACGGACGAGCCTTACCGAATGTTTACCTCCCGTGCCGAATATCGGATATTGCTTCGCCAGGACAATGCGGACATTCGCTTGACTCAAAAGGGGTTCGATTTGGGGCTTGCGACACAAGATCGCTTGGATCGCTTGAATGAGAAGCTGCGGTATGTAGATAAGATCAAAAAGTTTTTTTCCATTACATCCGCCATTCCGGAAGAGGTTAATCCAATCCTGGAAGCATTGAATTCGTCTAAGATCTCACAGAAGACGAAGTTGATAAAAATCATTTCACGCCCACAAGTTGATTTTAAGGCTGTTTCCGAATTGAAGGCTGTTGCTGATTTTTTGTCAGAAAATGGCGTAGACAAAGAGGCCATTGAACAGGCCTTAATTCAAATAAAATACAACGGATACATCCATAGAGAAAAAGAAAATGCGGAAAAAATTACTCGTTTGGAGCATATTTCTATCCCGTCTGACTTCGAATACGCCAAATTGGCTTCGCTTTCCTCTGAGGCAAAACAAAAGTTGGTGGCTGTTAGGCCGAGAACGATTGCTCATGCCGGAAGAATTTCGGGAGTATCCCCGGCAGACATTTCTGTTTTGCTTGTTTATATGGGTAGGTAGTTCCACGTGGAACCTTTTTCGCTTCCAAAGCGAAAAACGCCCTAAAAGAAGCAGTTTAAGCGACTGAATCAAAAATAAAGACCAACGGCATTGGTTTTGTTAAAAACGAGCTAAGAGCTCGTCTAGAGAGGTCGAAAAATGACTCAAGGTTATTTTAAAATCAATTTCCTGACCTTGCTTCCTTGCTTCTTTTGTGAGACCTTGAGAAGGTAGACCCCTTTTTTCCACGCCGAGCCATCAACGAGGGTGTTTGTGTGTTCTGTCTGTTCTGTAAAGTACCTATTCCCCAAAAGGTCATATACCTTAACGCTTGTCCCAGGTATGTTTTCTAAATAAAAAAAATCGTTGCTTGGGTTTGGATAGATTCTCATCTGGGCGTTTAAATCTTCCAGGCCAACTTCTTCTGAATGAAAAGAAACATCATCGATATGAAACAAAGGATCACTGCCGTCTTCAGCAGCGGAAACAAAACATAGTGCTCCAAAATTTGAGTTTTTTGTCGGAGTCTGATTCATCGATCCATCCGACCAAGTCCAATGGACAACCTCCTCCCCATCCAGAGTTAATAGGGCTAGGTCAGTTTCTATGTTTACCGATATCAGAACCTCAAACCACCTTCCTCTGGGGTGTGTAAAGTTGTGGTTAAGGGAACCGCTTCCTACAGTCATGTGTCCAAAACCTATTTTCGAAAACCAAAATTGAGCGGCCCAATTTGATGCGCTCGGCTCAAAGGCATGCAATATGTTGAAGTATGCACCATGCCCCTGCTCTATGTGCATCCAGAAAGACAGCTCCCAAATACCCGAAGCGATGTTTCCAAGCGGTAAAACAACGTCAATGGTGTCAGAACCATTGGTTTCAATTTTTAATGAGTTGGGTAAACTTAGCGCTCTGTCATTGCTAATCATCGCATCTTCGGAACTTCCGGGGTTGTTGTACCATGTAGTCCACAGCCCTTCAGACTCGACACCAACAAGCCCCCCACTGTTGTAGGAGTCAAAAGCATCTTCAACGGCTTGACTCCAAGCTATAGGGGCTAAAAGTAAAAATGAAAGGATTAAGTGAGCGCTCTTCATGGGTTGTCTGGGGGTTAAAAGTTTAGTAAAAGTAAGAAAAATACACACAGCTCATTCTACAACAAACTTACTTTGCCAACTTTTCTTATCTCCATGAAGATGAATAAAGTATATGCCAGGGTCCCATTTTGAACAGTCTAGTTCAATCTTATCGGAATGAACAGCTTTTTTAAGAACATGAGAACCAATAATAGAATATACGTCACAAGAACTTGCATTCGTTCCAGAAGCATCAACCAGAAGCTTATTTCTGGTTGGGTTTGGATGAACCCTCATAACCATTTCAGTATCGTCAAGCTTTAAGTTTGTTTGTTGAAAACCAACATCATCAATGAAGTATTTTATTTTCCCTTCGTTTTCCGGGTAATGACTAAACTGTAGCGCTGTTAAAGCTGTGTCTAGGGCAAGATCTCCCAAACACCACGCCCATGCACTAGGCCATAACACAGGGATTTCGTTAAAAAACAAATACGCTCTATTGTTATCTGTATTTACCTCAAGCCTAACGTCAAACCATTCAGCTACAGGGTGAGAAAAATCAAGGATTACCATGTATGCGGCATTAAATAGGCCGTCACCTGTTTCTGTGAAGTTGACCTGGAAGGCTGTATTTGTTTCATCGTCAATAGGTCGATGAGTTATTCTGAAGCTACCCGTATAACCCGAATCAATTCGCATTTTAAATGAGAGCTCCCATTTACCGGTGTTTACGTTAAAAGGCAAAAGAACACTGGTAGAGGTGTTTGTAAACATGATGCTTTTGTTTCCACTGAATGACTGCTCATCGGTAACAATCACATCTTGATCTCCTCCAGGAGTCCCATCGCTGGTCGTCCACTCCCCCTCTGATTGTAAGCACAGCGGGCTGCCGATCTTGTAGGTTTCGAAATTGTCAAAAAAGGTTTGTGATACTAAGGCGTAGGATGAGTTTAATAGGACGCATATCAATGCAATATATTTCATAATTATTTAATTTAGTTTATACAAAAGTATTGATAAATTAAATCAAATCAAATATAGATAAATGAATTGTTGTCTTTGAATTGTTATTGCATGATTGCCAGATTTTTAGTGATAAAAAAACCACCCTAAAAAGGGTGGTTTAGCTGCAGTGACCCCGGAGGGATTCGAACCCCCAACCGTCAGAGCCGAAATCTGATATTCTATCCAGTTGAACTACGGAGCCATTATCAGCAAATATATTATTTTTACAAGCGACGCGTTCTAATATTTGAGGTAAATTTATCAGATGAGAAAAATTGTTTTTTTTGTGGGGCTTATGAGTTTTGCCTATTCCACGGCACAAAGCTTGAAGATTGGAGACTGGCGTGATCATTTGTCATACAAAGAGGTGAAGAATGTGTGTGCTGTCGATCAAAAAATATACGCATCAACAGAGAAAGCAATATTTGTATACGATCGAAGCGATCAAAGCATTATGAGGCTCAACACCCTAAGTGGTTTGTCGGATTCAGGTGTCAGCTCAATCGCTAGCGATGGAACTCGACTGGTTATTGGCTATGAAAACGGGAATATTGACTTCATAGAAGGCGGCGAAATAATCAATATTCCAGACCTAAAAAGATCCTCATTGATTGGAAGTAAAAGCGTGAATCACATTCAGACATTTGCCCAAAGCGCATATTTGTCATGTGGCTTCGGAATCATCGTCTTAAACCTTGACAAAAGAGAAGTAAGTTCAACATATTTTATTGGAGAAAATGGCTCCCGTATAAATGTGTTACAGACAAGTATTGTTAATGACAGGATTTATGCTGCAACCGAAATGGGGCTTTATTTCGCGAATGTTAACGCCAAGAACTTATCCGATTATAGAGCTTGGCAAAAGGCTCATATGCCCTCGAATCTAAAGGTCAACCTTTTGACAACGTTTAATGATTTGCTTTTCGTCAATTTCAAAGGAACGACCTACAACACCGACATAATTTATTCTTTTGATGGATCAGATTGGGCATTGTTTGATCAGGGGAATTCGAATACCTTTATAAGCTCTTCAGGCCAAAAACTGGTTGTAACGAGACGTTTCGGGGTTTCTGTTTTTGATGAGAACCTGAATCAAAAAGAATACATTTCTAGTGGCATTTTTGATAAGACCCCGACAGACTTTAATGCTTGTTTACATCTAGACGACGCTTATTGGATTGCAGATGAATATCAGGGCTTGTTGTATACAGATCTTAACCAAACAGAAATCTTTGTTCCGAGTGGTCCTTACCACTCCGATGTTACTCAAATAAAAAATCTAGGGGATGAAATATGGTTGGCTCATGGCTCTGTTAACGAAAACTGGGACCCCTCTTGGCATAAGAGAGAAATATCGAGCTTAAAGTCTGATGAATGGTCAATTTCGACAGGCTTAATTGCCAACGGTTTTCAAGACGCGGTAGCTATCAATCAGTACAAAGGCGTTACCTATATTGCTGGTTGGCAAACAGGTTTGGCAAAAATGGTTGGAGGAACCCTAGAGATCATTTATGACGAAACCAACAGCAGCCTTCAGAGAAGGGCGGTATACGACGATTGGATTGAAGTCGGAGACGTTCAATTTGATCCTCAAGGAAACATGTGGTGTACAAACTCCCAAACGTTTGAACCTTTATCCGTGAAGTATACAAATGAGGGTTGGGAGTCTTTTTCTTTAGGTGTGGGGATTTCAGAACATCAAGACCTAGCGAAACTACTCATTGACAACAACAATCAGAAATGGATACAATTGAAAAACAACGGATTGGTTGTTTTTGATGAGTCTCGAAGCGGAACGAAATCCAGGAAGTTAATGAACGGTGAACAAAGTGGAAATCTCGCATCAGACCGGGTTTATGCAATCACAGAGGATTTGAAAGGAAATGTATGGATCGGAACCGACAATGGGGTGAGTGTTTTTTACAACCCTGAAGATATTTTTGAAGGAGAAAATGCATCCAAAATAAAGATTACCCAAGACGGCTACACCACTTATCTTTTGGATGGACAACAAATTAATGATATTGAAGTTGATGGAGCAAATCGAAAGTGGTTTGCGATGAACAACAGTGGTGTGGTGGTGACTTCAGAAAATGGAACCGAAGAATTGTTCCATTTCACGACAGAAAACAGCCCGCTGTTTTCCAATAAGGTCCGAGATATCGAAATTAATGAAATTACAGGTGAGGCTTTCTTTGCTACAGATAAAGGGCTGATTTCTTTGAGGGCTGAGGCGACAAAAGGAAGCAACTCTTTTTCCCAAGTTACGGTGTTTCCAAACCCGGTAAGACCGGATTATGAAGGTGTAGTTACAATCAAGGGATTACTCACTGACGCGGTTGTAAAGATAACCGATGTGAGTGGAAATTTAATATACCAGACGGTTTCCCTCGGAGGCCAAGCCACTTGGGACGGTAGATCTTTTGAAGGAGAAAAAGCGCACACAGGAGTTTATCTTATTTTTTGTTCTGATGAAGACGGAAATATGAACCATGTTACCAAACTTTTATTTGTGAGAGGCTGATGCACCAATCCAAAGCAATTGTACTACATCAAATAAAGTACTCGGAGACCAGTTTAATCGTGAAAATATACACGAAGGAGGAGGGCCTTTTATCGTTTATCGTAAAAGGGGTTCGTGGGAAAAAGGGAAAGTTACGTGTCGCCCAATTTCAAACGTTAAACCTGTTGGATTTAACATACCAGCAATCCAAAAAATCTCAATTAAGGTTCATCAATGATTTAAAAGTTTCAGAACCATTTACAGAATTATTATACGACCCTGTAAAGCGGTCTGTGGGAATTTTTATCGCAGAACTTATTCAGCAATGCATCAAAGAGCAGGAGCAAAATCAGGAGCTTTTCGATTTTTTGTACGGCTCCATTCAATGGCTTGATTTAACGAGCAATAATTGCAGCCATTTTCATTTATTGTTCATGATGAAGCTGACCAAATACCTTGGGTTTTTCCCAAGCCTTGATGGGCACCAAAGCGAAGGCTATTTTGATTTGCAGCAAGGAGAGTTTTCCCAAAAAAAGCCGATTCACAGCCACTCCATCGAGTCAGAGGAATTGCTGGCTTGGAAAGGGCTTATAAATTGTGGCTTGGAAAATATAGGGTCATTGAAGTTTTCTAATTTGCTTAAAAGAACGCTTTTGCAAAGCTTGATGGACTATTACAAGTTGCATTTGCCTCATTTTAAAGACCTCAATTCACACGAGGTTTTACAAATCGTATTCAACGAAGAGTAAGTTTACGATTTTTTTTAGATGCTTTCTTAAGCCACCTATTAGAATTGCAGGCATCCCTTTTTTCTGTCAAATTTGATTGCTCTATGTGAATGTATGGTGTTGAGTTTACAACTCTCCCTTTCTTCACCCAGCTCACAAACCCTTTTCCGATAACTCAATGAAACCTGCCGATAACTCAAAACCGTCTTGTTTGTCGTGACAGATTTCTTACATTCAACATTCTTATAATGAATGACTTAATTTAATAATAATATTAACACCCTCCCAAGATGAAGAATTTACTGAAGACTCTATTGCTGTTCCCTCTGTTGGTTTTGGGTCAGAACATTGACTCATGCTATTCGATTGACAATTACAATGTGTTGTTGCTTGAGGCAAACCCCAAATTATCTATAGACCTGCCTGAAGGCTGGAGCATGTTTGGCTTTTCGTGTTCTGACAGTATCGATGCGATAACTGCGTTTGAAGATCATAAAGATAAAATTACGATCGTCAAAGATGAAATGGGACTTTCATATTTACCTGCATGGGAGTTTAACGCCTTGGGTCGCCTAAAACCTTCTGAGGGATACCAAATCAAAATGAACACAGCGGTATCTGGTGTTTCATTTTGCGAACGATTGAGCTTACCTCAAGTATTGGGTTGTGTAGACTGCGAAGCCATAAATTTTGATTCATGGGCCACAACAAGCGATGGGAGTTGTCATTATGATTCCGACGGTGATGGTGTTTATGACGCTGACGAGATAGGGGGCTGCCAGAGTATAGAGGCTTGTAATTACAATCCTGATGCTACGGATGATAACGATTCATGCACGTACCCATCAGAAACGTATTTAAATTGTAGCGGAACCTGCCTTAGCGACTCTGATTCTGATGGTGTTTGTGATGAAATTGAGCTTGAAGGCTGCCAAAGTGTAGAAGCTTGTAACTACAACCCTGACGCTACGGATGCTGACGATTCTTGTAGCTACCCCTCAGTAGTCTATTTAGACTGCAGTGGGTTTTGTCTTAATGATACGGACGATGATGGTGTTTGTGATGAAGTTGAGGTTGAAGGATGTGTTAACCCAGATGCTTGTAATTACGATACAGAAGCTACAGAAGATGATGGTTTCTGTACCTATCCTTCAGAGAGCCATTTAGACTGTGCGGGTGCTTGCCTTAATGATTCGGATGATGATGGTGTTTGTGACGAATTTGAGATTGCGGGCTGTTTGGATGTTGCGGCATGTAATTATAATGTGCAAGCTACAGATGCAGGAGCTTGTTCATTTGCTCAAGATGGCTATGATTGCGATGGCAATTTGCTTATTCAAGTTGGACTGGAGTATGCGGGTGGGATCATATTTTATATAGATCCAAACTCACCAGAACACGGTTTGGTTGTTTCCAAAGAAGACATAGGAACACCAATTCAATGGGGCTGTAATTCGAAACTTATAGGAGCGGATGAAACTGGATTAGGAAGCTGGGCAGGTGGAGAATGGGCTGCAAATAGTTATTACAGTAATGGTCGGTACTACTTTTGGGTAAAAAACATGTATCGGATGTGGTATTATGGCTGTAATGATGATCCCCTAGAATGGAATAATACCCTCAAAGGAATTAAAACCTTTCTCAATCTATTTAATGCTTCTACTGATGCCGGTGGCCATACCGACTGGTTTATACCAACGAAAGATCAATTAAAGGAAATTTACGATGTAAGAGATCAATTAGTGGATTCTCCCGGTTTTGTTGAATGTACCTCGAATTATTGGAGTTCTTCGGAGTCAAGTAATAATAAGGCGTGGCTACAGCGGTTCGGTGATGGATTGCTGTTCGAATACTGGAAGGAGCAGCCCGTTGGCAAAGTGCGTGCAGTTCGGGCTTTTTAGTAATTTATCAATTTAACCACTTCATACTTACTGGGAAGTAGTTAAATTTTTGAATGCTGGTTTTGTAAAAAAAAAGACTTCCAAATTGGGAGTCTTTTTTTTTTACAAAATATTAGTAAGCTCTATTGTTTGACAACAAAACATCAACCTTCAATTTTTGACCTTTAACCGTTATATTCGGAATATAAAATGGTTTATTTCAGTTTAATATTGGAAAGGATGGTTTTTAATTCAAGAATATGTGAACGTTTTCGTTCGTTTGGGCAGTACAAAAAGCCTTCTGTGTAGATTATTTTCTGATTTTCTTTATCGAGAATAACGTTAGCAATGTAAGAGCCGCCTAAAAAGTCGTTTACCATCGTCCACAAACCTTTGGTTTCAATGGTGTAAGGGAATTCTTTTATGAACTTATAATCCGGCTCATAAATCGTCTCTGTAGCCATGTAGGATTGTGGTCGAGCCCCTTCTACATGTACCCTGCCTAAAGAATCGCGTAATTCTATCAAACTTGCTTTATTTAATTGTTCAGGACTGTAATAGTCTTCGGCATGAATCCAGATGTTGGAAATGACATTCACTTTTGGATGGTCTCTGCGAAGCCAGATAAAATTTTCCTCTGCTGCTGCGACCTGATAGCCTTTAGGAATGGTTATGCCTACTCCATAGACCTCATTTAACTGCTTTTGTATTTCTTTTTCAGCAGTGGGCTTGAGTTTTTCCAATCGTCTTTGTTGGTCTTTATCTAAAAACCAGCTTCTAATCTTATAAACGTGATTTTGTAGGCTTTGCGCTAACTGCTCTTCCGTTTCGTGCATGACATGCACGTATAGCTGTTTTTTAGCCCATTTCTGGTCTTTTCTATCTACAGAACCCTTATCGCCTGTTGATAGCCACAATATGTTCTTATGTGTTTGAAAAATGCTTGAGAAGTCTTTTGGTTCAATGGCATAAAGATCAAACAGTGCTTCCTGTTGAGGAATTGCCGGAATATTTTCTTGAAATGCAGATTTTATAATTGTTCCGACCTCTCCCCGCCAAAGCTCATCCGAAACAACGACAACCAGCTCAGATAAATTTCCGGTACTCGGAGGTAAAACAGTACGTGTTTCTGTTGGCTGAATTTTTTTATTCGCTTTTTTCTGACAAGAAGAAAGGCAGATGGGTAAACACAAGGTGAGAAGAAACCAGTGTAGTTTCATAATGTTATTTTATACGTAATCCGGTCGAACATATAAGATGAGCCTCTGTCCTACCCTGATATTATCATTCTTTAAATTATTCCACTGTCGTATTTTTTTTACAGAACAACCATAACGCAAGGCGATCTTTCCAAGATATTCGCCGCTTTTTACTTTGTAAACGATTCGCTCGTCTTGTTCGTTATATTTTGGGTAGGATTTTTGCTTTTCCTGATCTAATTTAACAAAATGCGCGTATATGTCATCTTCATTGGCTACAAACACCCCGACCTTATCTACAGGAAGTCTTAAGAAGTAACGTCTGTTTTCCAGGCTGGGGATGACATTAATTTTGTAGGAAGGGTTTAAGAACTCTAAATCACTCATGGGAACGTCTAATGACGTGGCTAGATATTCAAAGTCAATTTGGTATTTTACGGTTACGGTATCTGTTTCGTAGAACAACACACGAGGTTTCGATGCGACAATAGTATGTTCTTCGGCATAATTCATAGCGTAACAGACGGCAATAAATGCGGGTACATAGCTTTGTGTTTCTTTGGGTAAGAATGGCCTAATGCGCCAGTAATTTTTCTTTCCCCCAGAACGCCTGATGGCTTTGTTTACATTTCCCCTTCCAGAATTGTATGAAGCCAACACCAAGGACCAGTCTCCGTAGAGAGCATAAGATTGCTCAAAAAACTGGCAAGCAGCCACCGTAGCTCGATAAGGATCCATTCGTTCATCCACATAGGAGCTTACTTTTAAGTCGTATTCTCGACCGGTATTGAACATGAATTGCCACAAGCCTGTTGCTCCTGCCCAGGATTTTGCTCTGGGGTTTAAGGCCGATTCGACAATCGAAAGGTATTTTAATTCGAGTGGTAAATCGTATTGATCAAGAACTTCTTCAAACATTGGGAAGTAGTATTCAGCGAGTCCCATCATCCGCGAGAGTTGAGACCTTCGTTGCTGGGTGTATACTTTAATGTATTGTTTTACGTAAGGGTTGTACACCAAGTCCATAGGAGATTCAGCATTTAAATGCCGAATCCGCATTTCGTAAATACTGTCTGAAAATCTGGGTGTATTTTTTTGACTGGATTGAAATTCCGTTTCAAAAAGCTCTTTTGTTGCTCTTTGATTTGCTAAAAGCATGCTGTCAAAATATGCAATGGCTGGATCATCGAGAAAGGCAAGCTTCAAGCTGTCTTTATTTTTGTCAGAGCTTTTGTATGCTGCAGCCAGTTGGGAGATGCATATGGAAAATAAAAGCAGAAACTTGAAATGAGTATTCATTTTAACTTCTGAAATTCATCAACAGTTTAGAAAATGCAAAAAGATCGTCTTCCTTGAAGGACGCAGCCATTAATTGGACTCCGATTGGCATGTTTTCGGAAGAATTCCACAAGGGTAAAGAAATCGCAGGTAATCCCGCTAAATTGGCGTGTACCGTGTAAAGATCTTCCAGGTAAACAACGGTTGGATCTTCATTTTTCACCCCAATCTCGAAAGCCGTACTTGGTGTTGTGGGCATTAGGATAAAATCATAATCTTTAAAAACCTCTTCAGTCCTATCTTGAATAAGCCGTCTAACTTGTTGAGCCTTTGTGTAGTAAGCATCGTAGTAGCCGGAGCTTAAAACAAAAGTACCTAACATGATTCTGCGCTTCACTTCATCGCCAAAACCTTCAGTCCTGGAAAGCTTGTAAGTGCTTTCGATGTCGTGGGCATTTGGGCTTCTATAGCCGTAGTGTGCGCCATCAAAACGGGCCAAATTTGAAGAAGCTTCTGCCGTTGTCAGCACGTAGTAACTCGGAACGATCACATCTAAATAAGAGAATGTTTGCTCTTCTACGGTATGCCCTTCAGCTTTAAGCTTGTTAATGAGGTTTAAAAAGTTCTCTTTGATTTCTGGGTCTAAACCCGGACTTTCTATATACTCTTTTAGGTAAGCAATTTTCTTTTTTTCCGAGGGTGCCTCAGATTTACTGTAGGATGTTACGGGTTCGGAAGAGCTTGTGGAGTCGTTTGAATCTTCTCCAGCAATAATTTCAGTAACCAAAGCAGCGTCTTCGATAGATTTTGCCAAAGGACCGATTTGATCGAAGGATGATGCATAGGCGATCAATCCATATCGAGAAACACGTGCATAAGTAGGTTTCATTCCAACAACGCCACAAAATGCAGCAGGTTGCCTAATAGAACCTCCAGTGTCGCTACCTAAGGCAACTTGACATAGATCGGCTGAAACGGCTGCTGCCGAACCACCTGAAGACCCACCAGCAACGGTTTTAGGGTTGCAAGGGTTTTTGACGGGACCGTATGTTGAGGTTTCATTTGCAGAACCCATAGCGAACTCATCACAGTTTACTCGACCAATAATAATGGCATCTTCTTCCAACAAGCGTTTCACAGCTGTGGCGCTGTACAAAGATTCGAAGCCTTCTAAGATTTTGGAAGACGCAGAAACTTTGTGGCCTTCAAAACAAAGATTGTCTTTTAAAGCAATAACCATCCCTGCCAATCTTCCGGCAGTACCTGCTTGAAGTTTTTGGTCTACAGCTAGAGCCATTGATTTAGCCTCATCGGCAAAGACCTCAACATAGATGTTTAAATCTTTGTGTTTTTCAATTCGTTCTAAATAGTATTCTACAAGTGATGTGCAGGAGGTTGAGCCTGATTGAATGGACTCTCGAATCTCGTTTAGTGAAGTAAAGTTCTTCAAGGTGTTGTTTTTTGAGCTTATTTTTCTTCGTTGTCGATGTTGTCTTTTTCTTCTTTGGCCGCATCCTTAAATTCCTTAATTCCGCTTCCAAGACCTCGCATAAGTTCAGGGATTTTTTTCCCGCCGAATAATAAAAGGACAGCCAAAAGGATTAAAACCCACTCGTAACCTCCTAAAAACCCAAAAAAGATAGATAATAGTGTCATGTTCTTGTTTTTATACCCCTAGGGGTGCTTTGTGCAAATGTAAGAATTGAAAGTTGAAGATTGAAAGTTAAAGATTAAAACTTAAAAAACACCCTTTTTTATTGAGTCCTGTTGCCTTTCTTTGTTATGAAAGTTGAGAAAGGGGCTTGTAAATTCATCGTCTTATTTTTTCATGAGCCAGTATTGAGGGTTTAGCTTTTGACTTCCTTTCCACAACTGAAAGTCAACAACCGTACTTCCCTCCTGCTTGGATGTGTAAACAAGACCCACTTTTTGCTTTGTATTTAAGACGTCTCCTTTTTCTACGTACACTTCACTTAGGTTGGAGTAAACACTGATGAATTCTCCGTGTCGAATCATGATGACTTTGATGCCGTTTGGCATCGTTAGCACACTGCTTACTTTTCCTTTGAACACACTCCGGCATGCGCTGTGAGATTCTGTAGCAATTTCTACACCGTTATTTTCTACATATACCCCAGAAAGGATGGGATGTTTTTGTTTGCCGAATTTAGAAATGATTAACCCTTTGCCTACCGGCCAAGGCAGCTTCCCCTTATTTGAGCTAAAACTGTTAGACAAAGCAATGGCTTCGGGCGTTGAGAGAAACTCCTTTTTTGAGGTAACTTTCGTTCTTTTTCTGAGCTCCTCTGCAATGATTCGCTCGATCTCTTTTTGGATTTTTTTCCGTTTCTTTTTCTTCTTGTTAAGCGCCTCTTTGAGCTCTTTCTCTTTTTTGGAAAGCGCCAATAAGCTCAAGTTTTGTTGTGCTTGCTCTTGATTTAACAATTCCTTTTCAAGTCGTTTGTTGTCGATTAAGTTTTGCTTGATGCTCCATTGTTTTTCAAGAACCAAATTGCTTTTTTCTAAATCATCTTGTTTGTTAAGAATATTCTGAGCTTGAAACTGTCGATATTGTGCTATTTGATTCATGTATGCTGCACGTTTGTAAGCTTGCTGAAAGTCTTCAGAAGATAGGATGAAAAGTAAGCGATTGAAGTGTTTTTGACTTTTGTACGCTTGTTGAATCAGATTGGAGTAATCCGCTTTTAAAGAGTCTAATTCGGTCTCTAGCCTCGATGTTTTCTGCTCATTAAGCTCAATTTCTTCTTTGATGTAAGCAACCTCTTTTTGAATGGTTTCAATGAGTTGAGATCGAATGCTAATTTTTTGCTTGAGTGTTTTGAGCTGACTTACGGAATAATTTTTGTTTTTTTTGTTTTGATTTAGCGCATCATTACTCCATTGAATCTCTTCTTGCAGCTTTTTTTTACGTTTTTGCAAGTCAGATCGATTTTGAGCCACTACTCCATTAAAAGACCACAGAACAAGAAGGATTCTAATGAATAGTTTCATAGGAGCCAGGGACTTTAAATGGGGTTTTTATTCCCTTGTTTAAGTTTACTTTGGAGTATTTTAAACGAAGGTTTATTTTTTTTTCAGCATCTATATTGAGGTCAATGGTCTTTCCAAGTGACTTTTTATTGTAGTTCTCAAAATCATCATAACGAATGTAGAGCGTCCGGTTGTCTTTAAAACTTGTGTATTGTTGTGTTTTAATTTTCGAACTCTTAGGGACTACGGAGGTGAGATAAACCTCATCTTCTGAAACTTTTTTATTACGATTCCATTTTTTCAGCTGCCTCGGGCTTATAGAAGAAAGTGAATAGAGGTTGTTGTTTAAGGTACTGAAGTATTTTTTTGCTTGGTAGGAATCTAGAGAGTTTCCAACCAAGAGGTCTTGAATACGCTCGAAACTCAGCGGGCTTTGAATTTTTTCGCTCAGCTCGTCGTAGCTACTTTTGTAATAGGTTTTCTCATAGCGATTGATGAAATGCATGCTGTCCAAATCAAAGAGCACCCGCCCAAGTTCTATTCCCAGGCCAGGACCTATTGTAATCCAGATGACGCTGTCTTTTTTAATTTTCACAGCACCTTTAAAGGGGATCTTATTATCAGAATCTTCGTAGGTTCCAGAAATTTTCGCACTCATTGAATTAAAATCAAAGTGTGCGGACTGAACAGACTCGATGAGAAGGTCTGCTTTTGGAGCTTTAGCATAGGTTGGTAATGCAAGCTCAGCAGTACGACAGCTAACGAGCATCAGGATAACACCCAAAAAAAGGATTGTTTTACTCATGAAGGATTCCCTCTAGAATTTTTTGGTTTAATGTTTCTGAGCTGCCTCCAGCACCCTGTGCTTTTTTCCAGTATTCCAACGCTTCTTGAGTTCGATTTACTTGGTATAAAACGTCTCCATAGTGCTCTAGAATATCGGCACTACCCGCCTCCACCAGAACCGCTTTTTGAAGCCAGACTTCTGCTTCAACAAAACGACCTAGTTTATATAAAATCCAACCGTAGGTGTCTTGATATATGGGTTGGTCAGGAACCAACTCGTTGCATTTTTTTGAAAGCTTTTGTGCTTTCTCCAAATCTTTTGAGCGAAGAGATAAATAATAGCTGTAATTGTTCAGTACGATGGGGTTTTCAGGGATAATCGAGAGGGATTTTTCATAATTTTCATCGGACAAATTGTGTTCGCCAATGGTATGATATGCGTTGCCCAGGTAGTTGTAAAATTCAGCTTTCAATTCACGATTATTTACGACATAGTTCAAGCCTTTGTTCCACAGTTCTATCGCTTTTCTTTTGTCATCATTCATGGAGTGTGCGAACCCCGCAAATAAATACAGAGACGGTTGAACGGGGTGTAATTCAATGGATTTTAGACTCTTTAGAGCTGTCTTTTCATAGGCTTTTAAATCCAAGCCTAAGATCAGGTATCGATTCCAGATAAAGTATTCAGACGTACCTAGGTCAAGAGCTCTTTCATAGGCATAAAAAGCTTTTTTTGTTTGGTTTTTTTGAAAATGGTAATCACCTGATAGCACCTGAAAAACCGCCTGTTTTGGATGATTCAAAAGCGCTTTCTCTAGCAAAGAAAGTAGGGGGGCTTGATACGCCTCATTTTCAATTGCTAAGTCAAAATAAGAAGAAAGTACTTGAAGTATCACATCAAGACTAAATTCTGGATCATCAAAGCTAATATTTAGATATTCAAAGGCTTTTAAGTGATTTTTTTTGAGCCTGAAGTGTTCGGCCAATGCGGAGTTTGCATAAGAGTCGCTGGGTTTTTTTAGCAAGATCTCATTGTAAATTGCGATGGATGCTTCTGTTAAATCGTTTGCGTGATACAATTCCGCCAACATTTGCTGAAAACGAATTTCATCTGGAAAAGCTTCAATTAAAGCCATCAGTTCCCCAGCAGCACCATGTATGTCGCCTATTTCAATGAAGATGTGCTGTTTAACGATGGAAAGCCCTTCGCTGATACCCATCTTTTTTTCGACCTCATTGTAAATTTCGAGCGCTTTTTTGTACGCATCCAGCTCCGTATATGCAGAGGCAAGTCGATAAAGATATTCGATGTTTTTGGGCTTAAGGTCAATCAAGTCCTCACAGATGCTTACTTGCCCTTCTCGGTCACCAACCGCATAGTACAGTTGAGATAAAAGTTCATGTGTCCATACGTTTTTTGGATTTAAAAGTTTCGATTGCTCTGCGTGAAACAAAGCATCCTGGAGGTTTTCATTACGAATGTGAAGTTGAGCCATCTCATAGTGAGCAACAGCACTTAAAGGGTCTATAGCCAAGCATTGTTCCACCATAGTTGCTGCTTTCTCGAATTCCTCCAAAGCCTTAAGCCGTTGCGCTTCAAGAAATAAAAATTTGAAGCGATGTTGGTTTTGATAGCTGACGGGACCTTCCGTATAGGCATTAAGCTGCGTAGCACTTTCATTTTCGAGATCCTTTACTCCAGTACAAGAAACACTCAAGGTAATGATTGCCAATAAGGCTACTATGACGGTGTTGAATTTCATCCTATTTTAGAGTAGTCTCCGATGCTTACTCGGTTTTTACCGCCTTGATATTCTACATGATTTCCAATCATAGAATCTTCTATGTGGGCATTTTCTATTGATGTTTCGTTTTGTATGATGCTGTTTGAAATTTTACTGTCACGAATACTGGTGCCGTTTCCAATAGAAACATGGGGTCCAATGGTGCTGTTTTTCAATCGGACATTACGGCCTATGAAACAAGGCTCTATAATCGTTGAGTTTTCAACGTTCAAACCCGCTCTTTCTTCATCATTTTCAGTGAATTCTAAAACGCGCTTGTTGGCATAAACAGCAGCCACAGGATTTCCACAATCGAGCCACTCATCTACTTGTTTAGGAAGGAATGCCAATCCTTTTTGTTTCATGTTCTCTAGTGCATTTGTGAGCTGAAACTCCCCATTTTCGGTGATGTTATGATCAATCAAATGCTGTATTTCTTGCTTTAAGTTCGTGCCGTCTTTAAAATAGTAAATCCCAATGATGGCTAGGTCTGAAACGAACTCTTGAGGTTTTTCAACAAAGTCAGTGATCACTTGATCACCATTTACCTTGATGACACCATAAGCTCGTGGATCTTCAACTTTTTGCACCCATATAAATCCATCTTTTTCAGAGTCAAGCGTAAAGTTTGCTCTGAACAGGGTGTCTGCAAAGGCAACAATGACAGGTCCTTGTAGGGAGTTTTTCGCACACCAAATGGCATGAGCAGTTCCCAAAGCTTCTTCTTGATGGTATATAGATCCTTTAGCCCCTAAGCTTTCAGCTGTTTTTACCAATTCTTTTTCCACATCCGTTCCAAAATCACCAATGATAAATGCAATTTCATCTATTTTTTGCCCACAAACCCTGGTTATATCCTCAACAAGCCTTTGAACAATCGTTTTTCCAGCAATAGGTACTAAAGGTTTGGGAACAGTTAGGGTGTGAGGTCGTAATCGAGATCCTCTCCCCGCCATAGGGACAATAATTTTCATATTTGCTTGTGTATTTAATTTTTTCCGGTGCTTCCAAATCCTCCGGCACCTCTTTTCGTTTGAGACAATTCTTCCTTTTCTTGCCAATTCACTTTGGTGTATGGGGCGATCACCATCTGAGCGATTCGTTCTCCATCCTCAATAATAAAGTTTTTTTCTGATAAATTAATTAGAATAACGCCAATTTCTCCACGGTAATCCGCATCGATTGTGCCGGGACTGTTCAGTACGGTAACCCCCTTTTTGAAGGCCAACCCACTTCGGGGTCTAATTTGAGCTTCATAATCGTGAGGCAAGGCAATGAAAAGACCTGTTTTCACCAAAACTCGTTCTAGGGGTTTTAAAAGTATCGATTCGTCTAGGTTGGCGTGCAAGTCCATACCTGCAGAACCAATTGTTTCGTATTTAGGGAGGGGGTGCTTCGAGCGATTTGTAATTTCAACCTTCATGATTCCGTCGTCTTTATTTTGCACTCAAAGTACTTATTTTTTTTCGCTTTTCGAGCATTAAAACACCAAATACATACACGATGCACACGAGTGTGCTTACGACGAAATATGCGTCATGCCACTGCAGCCAAAAGTAGAATAAAACGAGCGCGGCAATGAGGTATGTGAAAATGGTTTTCCAAGGGTAAGAGATGGGGTAGTGGCTCCTGCTAAGAATAAATGAGAGCAAGCACATAGAAGCATAACAGAGGAGTGTTGCCCAAGCAGAACCGACATAAGACATTGTGGGGATTAGCAGGATGTTAAAAAAGACGGTGACACAGGCTCCGAAAACCGAAATATAGGCCCCAAATCGGGTCTTTTCACTTACTTTATACCATACGGAAAGGTTGTAATACATGCCTAAAAACAAATTGGCAAGGAGTAAAATTGGAACGACTTCAAGCCCTGCATGATAAGTTTCATTTTGAATGAAGTGTTTGAGAAGATCGATAAAAACATTGATACTCAAAAAAATAAAACCGGTAAAGGCTATGAAGTAACGCATGACTTTTGCATACTGTTCCTTAGCATCTTCACTTTCTGCCTGCGCAAAGAAAAAAGGTTCGGCGCCGTAACGAAAGGCTTGAATAAATAAGGTCATGAAGATGGATATTTTGTAACAGGCACTATAAATACCCACTTCTGCTGATGCGATGTTTGAAGGCAGCAGGTATTTTAACAACAAACGATCGACCATTTCATTCGTTACGTAGGCAAGACCTCCGATGAGCAATGGAAGACCATAGCGGATCATTTTTTTCCAGACAACAAGATCAAAGGTCATTTTCAGCGTTAAAATTTCCGGAGAAAGTAATCCAAGCATGATTAGGCTGGCAATCAAATTAGAAATAAAAATATAACCGATACCTATGGAAGGGTTGTAGACGTAATTCGTTAAAAAAGGAGCCATTCCCTCAGACACCAAATAAGGGCATAGCAAGAAGAAGAAAAGGTTAAGGCCGATATTAACAGCAATATTAATCAAACGAATTGTAGCAAAGCGCCAAGCTTTTTGTTCGAGTCTTAATTTTGCGAAGGGAAGCGTGCTAAGCACATCCAATACGACAATGAGCGTTAGCCATTGGATGTATTGAGGCTGACTTGAAACGTGAAGTAAATTGGCAATGGGTTGCGTGTAGCTGAAGGATAGGATGATAAATAGGAGGGAGGTAGCCGTTAAAGAGATAAAGCCTGTACTGAGTGTTTGCTCGGCGGAATCTTCTTTGTTTGCAAAATGGAAAAACGAGGTTTCAAACCCGTAGGTTAGAACAACCATAGCGAAGGCAACAACAGCCATGAGCTCTGAGAAAGTACCGTATTCTTCTGGAGCGAAAATACTTGTGTAGAGAGGAACTAATAAAAAGTTTAGCAGCCGACCCACAATACTACTGAGGCCGTAGATTGCTGTTTGTCCTGCTAATTTGTGAAGTAAGCTCAAAGGTTTTTTGTTTAATGATTGTTGTTAAAATTAGCATTTCTTTTTTCCAAAAAAGCATGGACACCCTCCGTAAAGTCAGATGTATCAAAGCACGACCCAAAAGTATCGACTTCGTGTTCAAGTCCATTCATTTCAGAGGAATAGTTTGCATTGATACACTGTATGGCCTTTGCAACAGCCATGGGGGAGTTTTTAATAATTTTTTCAGCCTGTTTTTTAGAGGCCTCCATGAGATTTTCTAAGGGTAAAACTGCGTTTGCAATTCCAAAATTGAATGCCGTGGATGCGTCAATCATTTCCGCCGATAAAATCATTTGCATGGCCCTACCTTTACCGGCAATTTGCGCAAGGCGTTGCGTACCTCCATATCCTGGGATAAGCCCTAGAGAGGTCTCGGGTAACCCTACTTTGGCGTTCTCAGAAAACAAACGAATGTGCGCAGCCATGGCCAATTCAAGACCACCTCCCAGAGCAAAACCATTTACGGCAGCAATGACAGGTGTTTTAAGGTTGTCAATACGATTGAATAGTTTTTCGTGTCCGTTTTTACTCAACAACCTCCCTTCTTCAGCCGAAAAGGAACTGAATTCTGAAATGTCTGCTCCTGCGACAAAAGCTTTTTCACCTTTACCCGTGATGATAACCACGCTAACGTCTTTACTTGCTTCTGCAGCATCTATCGCATGACTTAACTCTTCAATGGTTTTTTGATTGAGCGCATTTAATTTAGACGGCCTATTGATTGTTACGATTTGGATTTTCTCTTCTGTATCAACAATAATATTCTCATATTTCATGTGCATTCCTTTTATCAGTAAACTTAGTTTTGTTGCTTTAGCAGTGGGACTTTAAGGTAAAAGCTAGTTCCTGTCTTTTCAATCGAATTGAAATAAATAGAACCCTTAAGGTCGTCTATGATTCGTTTAACAATAGCCAAACCAAGTCCCATGCCGCTACTTTTAGTCGTAAATCTTGGGTCGAATATCTTTTCTTGAAGTGATGCGGCGATACCATCTCCATTGTCGTTAATCTCCAAGACAGCTGTTTCACCCTCTTTTTTTAAAGAAACGCTGATGCGAGGCTTTTTATTTTCTGGAACCGCTTCAATCGCATTCTTGAGGAGGTTGTTTAAGACCCCAATGAATTGATTTTTGTCTGCGAATATAAAACAAGTTTCTGAGGGCTTTTTGTAGTCAATCTTGGCCATGTCGAAAAGGGCCAATGTGTTTTCAGTGACACGACCTAAATTAATCTTTTCTTTTTTTGTGGAAGGCATTCGAGCAAAATCTGAGAAGGCCGAGGCAATGTTAGCTAAGGAATCTATTTGCTCAACCATTGATGTGGTAAACTGCTTTGCCTTTTCATCAAAATCAGAGCTCTTTGCGTCTACTTCCCGCTTAAATAGTTGAACGCTTAACTTCATGGGGGTTAATGGATTTTTAATTTCATGAGCTACTTGTTTTGCCATCTCTTTCCAGGCACTTTCTTTTTCATTTTGAGCAAGGATTTCGGCACTTTTTTCCAACTCTTTAACCATAAAATTGTACTGCCCAACCAATTGCCCAATTTCATCTGTGGAATCCCACTCTAGAGGCACGTGTTGCTTCATTAATGCAGCCTTACGCATGGTTTCTGTAATGCGGCGCATGGGTCCAGTAATTTGCTTTGACAGTAAGAAAGCGAGTATGCTGGCCGCTAAAAACAGCAGCAAGTATAAGGGTGAAAGTGCAATTAAATAAGCTTTAAGATCGCGTTTGTAATCCTCATTTTGTTGAAAATAAGGGATGCTAATGATTCCAATTGGTTTTTCTGTGGCGTCGACAATGTATTTGTATGAGTTTAGGTAACCATCTCCCAAGTGAGTGTCGCCTTTGATCACCGTACTTTTTTCTTTTGACAATTTACTTAAGATGTCCTCCTGAATTTTCCCAGGTATTTTGTGTTGAATGATTTCTTTGTTGGAGCTTAGGATCAACTCGCCTTTGACATTGTAAATGTGAATGTCAAGTTGGTGAATGTCGGCAAGTTCAAATATTTTATGCCGGAAGAGGTTAAAAATACTTTCCCCGCTGTGTTTGATTCCTTCCTGGGATCTAAGAAAATAGCTTATGGATGCAAGTGTAGCGGCCTCTTTTCTTATCAGGCGCTTATCGTGATAGTTTTGATTTTGCTTTTTAAAATTGTAGTACGTGAAGACGCCGATAAAAAAGAATGAGCCTACAATCAAAGCCAGCATCGATACATAGATGCGTGTCCGTAATTTATTTGGAGTACCGATTAGTTTCTTCATTATTTCAAAGATAAAAGAATTCTTGAGTTCCTTAATCTTATTGCGGATTTCCATATTTCAAAGCGCTTTCGGTTTTCTCCTTGTTTTCAAGTAGAACATTTAATACTTTAGGCAAAAATTCTTTCTTTATGAGCACTGCCATCATGCTAATCCATTGCCCGGATGAAAAAGGGATCATTCTGTCGGTAACAGACTTTATCTCCAAGCGTCAAGGGAATATTGTTGACTTAGATCAACACGTTGACAACCAGCGTAAAACATTTTTTATGCGTGTCGAGTGGACTCTTGCAGACTTTTCGTTGACAAGAGATGCGATCGCGAAGCAGTTTGACCTCGATGTTGCCAATAAGTATCAGATGCAGTATAAAATTCATTTCAGAGATGAAAAACTTAGAATGGCTTTGATGGTTTCTAAGATGGACCACTGTTTTAATGATATTCTTTCGAGGTATCGGTCCGGGGAGTGGAGCGTCGAGATTCCGCTAATTATAAGCAATCATCCGGATATGGAAGAGACTGCGAAACGTTTCGAGATACCGTATTACTTCATTCCTGTGACTAAGGGAACCAAGGCAGAACAGGAAAAGAAACAATTGGATTTAATGTCAAAACACAACGTAGATTTTGTTGTTCTAGCGCGCTATATGCAAATATTAAGCGAAAACTTCATAGAAAGCTACCCGAATAAAATCATCAACATACATCATTCATTCCTCCCAGCTTTCCCGGGTGCTAAGCCCTATCATTCTGCTCATGAAAGGGGTGTTAAAATCATTGGAGCAACAAGTCATTACGTGACGGCCGAACTGGACGCAGGTCCCATCATAGAACAAAATGTTGCCCACGTAAGTCACAAAGACAGTGTGGAAGATTTGGTCCGAAAAGGGAGAGATATTGAAAAAGTAGTGCTATCAAGAGCCATTTGGCATCATACCAACAGGTGCATACTGTCTTACGCGAATAGAACCGTAATTTTTGAATAAAAAAAAGCCCCGAATCTTCGGGGCTTTTTTTATGATGTACGTTACTTATGCTTGTTTCAAAGCTTCAGCACCTCCAACAATCTCTAGGATTTCATTGGTAATTGCTGCTTGTCTTTGCCGGTTGTAAGTTAGTGTTAGTTCACCCTTCAGCTCATTCGCATTATCCGTGGCTTTGTGCATGGCCGTCATACGAGCACCGTGCTCAGAAGCGTGAGAATCTAAAATGGATTTGTAAAATTGAATCTTTAAGGATTTTGGGATTAAGTCAACGACAATAGACGTCTTTGACGGTTCAAAGATGTAATCTGCATTTGGGTCAGCAGCATCTGTTTCTTCAGCGACAACAGGAATGAATGGTTGTGTTATCACTTCTTGTGTTGCGGCGTTTTTGAACTCGTTGTAGATGATTTCTACCTTGTCAAATTGTTCATTAGCAAATGCATCCATGACCTCCTGAGCCATTACAGATACATTGTCGTAATTTAAATCGTTAAAAATCTCAGCATTTGAGTTGAAGACCACATGCTTTCCAGTAAAGTAATCTGCGGCTCTTTTACCGATGGCATATACCTGCACTTCTTTTCCTGCATAATCTTTAATGCGTCGCTCAGTAGCTTTAAAGATGTTGGCATTAAAAGCACCACACAAACCTCTGTTAGAGGCAATGGCAACGATTAACACCTTTTTCGTCTCTCTCTCTTGGCTGTAAACACCTTCTGTCGATCCGCCTAGGGTCGCACTAATGTTGACTAAGATTTCACGTAACTTCTCAGCATAAGGGCGCATTTGAGTAATCGCGTCCTGAGCTCTTTTTAACTTTGCCGCCGACACCATTTTCATAGCGCTGGTGATCTGCATCGTTGAAGCCACAGAGGTGATTCGGGTACGAATTTCTTTTAAGTTAGCCATTTGATCGTCTATTGAAGGTGAAGACTCAAGTCTTTACCGGTTCAGTCTTATTCGTATTTAGATGAAATTTCAGCTGCAGCACTTTCGATAGCCGCAGTTCCTTCAGCAGTTAATTTACCCGCTTTAAGAGATGCCAATTCAGCCGCATATTTATTTTTCATGAAAGACAAGAAGTCCTCTTCAAATTCTTTTACTTTCCCAACAGGAACTTTAGACATGAGGTTTTTGGTACCACAGTATATGATCGCAACTTGTTCTTCTACAGGGAGCGGAGAGTTTAAGCCTTGTTTCAGCATCTCTACGTTACGCTTCCCTTTGTTAATGACAAGCAATGTTGCATCATCAAGGTCAGAACCGAACTTAGCAAAAGCTTCCAATTCACGGAACTGAGCTTGATCAAGTTTTAGTGTACCTGCAACTTTCTTCATGGATTTAATTTGCGCGGAACCACCCACACGAGATACAGAAATACCCACGTTAATGGCAGGACGAACACCAGAGTTGAATAAATCAGCCTCTAAGAAGATCTGACCGTCCGTAATTGAAATTACATTGGTAGGTATGTATGCGGATACGTCACCTGCTTGCGTTTCAATGATCGGAAGTGCCGTTAATGAACCCCCACCTTTTACAATCCCTTTTATAGATTCAGGAAGGTCATTCATTCCTTGAGCAATCGCATCGGAAGCGTTTACCTTTGCCGCACGCTCTAACAATCTCGAGTGCAAGAAGAATACATCACCAGGGTATGCTTCACGTCCCGGAGGTCTTCTTAACAGTAGCGATACTTCACGGTATGCAACCGCTTGTTTAGACAAGTCATCGTATACGATAAGCCCATGACGACCCGTGTCTCTAAAGAATTCTCCAATGGCAGCACCCGCAAATGGAGCGTAGAACTGCATCGGAGCAGGGTCTGAAGCGTTGGCAGCAACAATAACCGTGTAGGCCATTGCACCGGCTTCTTCTAAGGTCTTCACAATGTTTGCTACGGTTGAACCTTTTTGTCCAATCGCAACGTATATACAGTAAACAGGCTCACCTGCTTCGTAAAATTCTTTTTGGTTGATGATGGTGTCAATCGCTACAGAAGTTTTTCCTGTTTGACGGTCACCAATAATCAATTCACGCTGTCCACGTCCAATAGGAATCATGGCATCAACAGCCTTAATACCTGTTTGAAGCGGTTCGTTTACCGGCTGACGGTAAATTACACCAGGAGCCGTACGTTCGAGAGGCATCTCGTAAGTAGTTCCGGTAATAGGACCTTTTCCATCAATAGGGTTTCCTAGGGTGTCTACAACTCTTCCCAACATGCCGTCTCCAACATTGATAGAGGCAATTCGAGATGTACGTTTAACCGTGTCACCTTCTTTAATTCCTTTCGATGATCCTAGCAATACGGCACCAACGTTATCTTCTTCAAGGTTCAATACGATACCCTGTAATCCAGATTGGAATTCAATTAATTCTCCAGAACTAACATTACTAAGTCCGTGTACACGTGCGATACCATCTCCTACTTGAAGAACGGTTCCTACTTCAGCAATTTCTGCCTCTGTTTTCAGGCCTGAAAGTTGCTCTTTTAATATTGCTGATACTTCAGCGGGTTTAACACTTGCCATAATTGTTACGCTTTGATGTTCGGGTTAGAAACAAATTCTCTTTTTAATTTTTGCAGTTTGTTGGCAACACTTGCATTGAATTCAAGATCGCCAACACGAAGAATAAAACCTCCGATAATACTTTCATCGATGTTTTCTTCAACTCGAACTTCAGCATCACCAACAATGGAGTTCAATTGGGTCAAAACTTCGGTTCGTATGTCTTCTGTGATTGCAGCAGCCGTTGTTACACTGGCAGATACAATATTTTTGTATTCGTTGTATAAGCTGATGAAGTTTTCGGCAACAGCAGCTAAAATAGCTTCACGCTTTTTATCCGTCAGCATGTTTAGGAATGTAAGAGAGGTTTCCGAAATTACTTTTCCGAAAATTTCGTTGAGGATAACGTTCTTTTTGTCGTTTTTCACAACAGGGCTTTTCAACATATTGTTAAAGTCCTCGTTTTCCTCACAAACCGACTTTATCGTTAGCATGTCTTCTTTTACTTGCTCAAGAACATCTCGTTCTTTTGCTAAAGAAATCAAAGATTTTGCGTAACGTAGGGCTACTCTGGTTTCCTTCATAGCTGTTTAGTTAAGCTTAACGTCTTTGAGCATTTCGGAGATGTAAGCATTCTGTTTGTCAGAATCTTTAAGCTCAGCCTTCAATACTTTCTCTGCAATTTGAACGGATAAAGCGCCAACAGAACTTTTCAATTCGGAAACAGCAGCCGCCTTTTCGTTTTCAATAACAGCTTTAGCCGAGGCAATCATTTTGTCAGCCTCTTCTTTAGCACTGTTTTTCGCATCAGAAACAATGGTTGCTTTTATGTCTCTTGCTTCTTTGAGCATTTCATCTCTTTCCGCCCGCGCTTCTTTCAAAACACGATCGTTGTCAGCTTGCAACGTAGCCATCTCTTTGCGAGCATTTTCTGCCGCTTCAAGAGCATCTTTGATTGAGCTTTCGCGTGTTTTCACAGCACCAAGTATTGGTGCCCATGCCAATTTCTTTAAAAGAAACATTAGGATCAAAAAGGACAAGGTGGTCCAAAAGATCAAACCTATCTGAGGTGTAATTAAATCCATGTTTTAATTTTTTTGTTTCAAATTTGTTAAACAAACCTTTCAGGCAATCCCTGAAAGGTTTGTATAAACAACAATTTAGTTGCTCGCAACCAACAAAGATACAACGACAGCGAATAAGGCTACACCTTCAATTAAGGCAGCAGCAATAATCATTGCAGTTTGAATTTTTGATGACGCTTCCGGTTGTCTTGCAATTCCTTCCATTGCAGATCCACCTATTTTACCGATACCTAATCCAGCTCCGATTACGGCTAGACCTGCACCAATTGCAGCTAATGGTCCCATAACTAGTTTTAATTTATAGGGTTAAACAAAAAATTCATAATTAATGATGCTCATGCTCCTCAACAGCCATTCCAATGAACAGTGCTGATAAAAGCGTGAATATATATGCTTGTATTGCAGCTACTAAAAGCTCCAAAACATTCATAAACAATACAAATCCTACCGATACCGGTGCAATGGCAACACTCTTAAAGATGAAAATCAAAGAAATCAAACTCAAGATGATGATGTGTCCTGCAGTGATGTTTGCGAACAAACGAATCAATAGGGCAATAGGTTTTGCTAGGATCCCCATGATCTCAACAGGGATCATAATCGGTGCCAACCATACGGGTACACCTGGGGTTGCAAAAATATGTTTCCAATAATCTTTATTTCCGTTAAAGTTTGTGATTAGAAACGTGATTAGGGCCAGTGTTACGGTAAAAGAAATGTTACCCGTAAGGTTTGCCGAACCAGGGAAAAAAGGAACCAAACCAATAAGGTTGTTGATCCAAATAAAGAAGAAAACGGTTAACAAGTAAGGTAAGAACTTGTCCGCTTTTTTGCCGATGTTGGGAACGGCAATATCGTCTCGAACGAATAATACCAAGGGCTCCATAAACGAGGCCAACCCTTTAGGAACCACATTCCCTTTGCGGTACGTACGCCCCACTGAAATAAATATCGATAAAATGATGATCAAGGACAAGAACATGGAAAACACGTTCTTGGTGATCGAGAAATCTATGGGATGAAGACCACCCAGCTCGGTGATGTGTCCATGATCCATTCGGTATGTTCGGTTTCCGCGAACAACGTCTGCATGTCCGTGGTCAAAAGCACTCGACATGAATACGTCCAAATGACCATCGGTAAATAATATCACCGGTAAGGGAAGAGATACGGGATGTTCAACACCCGCTGAATCTACATAGTCTAGAATGTGAAACTCATGGGCATCCGCAATGTGATGCATGATCACCTCTACAGCATCAAACTCTTTTTTGTCTCCTTGTTCAGCGCTTTTAGCCCCGGCAAATAAATTTGCGCTCGTTGCCAAAAAGGCTGAAAGTGTTATTATGAACTTTAATGTAGTTTTCATCTCGTTTTCAAGTGGTTTAATTCCGCTTCAAAAAATCCATGCAAAAATAGACAATATTCTTTAATGACGAAGAATAATTCTAACTTATGAACAAGAATTTACGTCTTGTAAACAAATAAGGGGCTTGGTGTAAAAATTCATGAATTTAACTTTTTCACCACAGTTACTACTTCGTAGCTCAGATACAAGCCGTATACCGCCATAAATTGGAGCGCAAAGGACATGCTCGAATCTTTTTTACCTAAAATGACAACGGCCATTAGGATCATGACAAGAAGCATTTTAAGAATACTTAAGGCCAAATAAATAAAACCGGCTTTGTCTTTTAAGTTTTCAAAGCAATAGGCCAAGGCCACAAAAAGTGAGGCGCTACCGGTTAGGTTAAAGAGGTGAATGCCGTAAAAGTAACCCGAGCTTAAGGGCCATACGTTAAAGTATTGAAGCACGAAATGTAGTGCAAAAACTGTAAGTGAGAAGGGGATAAGCTTCATTGCGAAGCGCTGTAAGTGTTGAATCATTTGTTGAGACGGGTGACTTCCTTGATGATTTGATACAAAGCTCCAAAAACGGCAAGGAGCGAGAAGATGATGGTAAACAACAAATCTTTTTCGAAATAGGCATCCAGTTGAATCCCCAGAAAGGCACCTAAACCAATAGACACCCCCATTTGAATAGCCAGATTAGAAAACTTGAAAAATTGATTAAGCAGACTTTTCTTGGGCTTTTTCATTTTTCCCCGGGTTGTTTATGTTTTTTACGGAAGCACCCATACTACAGGAGCCTGTGAAGTTGGCACCGGGTTCTACGGAAAGTTTGTTGGTGATGATGTCACCGTGAAGTGTTGCCTTTGCTTTTAGACTCAAAAGTTCGGTTACTTCAATCCGGGCCTTAACCGTTCCTGCGATCAGTGCGTTTTGACAAAGAATTTCTCCTTCAATAATTCCGGTCTCTCCCAGAACCAAGCGTCCTTTGGCGTGAACCGTTCCTTTTAAGACACCATCAATACGCAAGTCACCATCTGTAATGATATCTCCTTTGATGATACTTCCTTGACCAATAGCGTTTACAGCTCCCGAATTTTTTTCACTGACCTGTCCCATGTTTGGATTTGATTTTGAAAACATTCTAACGTTTTTATTTATACTTCAAATACTTTTCCTCAAAATACACCAAGTATTTGTCTAACGATTTTTCGTTGTAAAAAGTTTTAAAATTACTCGAAGATATGATAAAATGCTCATAATCAGAAAGCGATATTAATTCTTTTAATGGGGGTGTATTTTTTAGTGCTTCTAAATAATTACTTGCTGTGCGCTCACCGTCAAATGTTTTAACGATGATGAGTTGGTAGTCCAGATTAAGCATCAAACTTTGTGTTTTGTAGCCGTTGGTTTTGTAAAAGTCTCGATTAAAATCAGAAACGACAATCTTGAGCTCGTTGATGCTTGGACCGTTAGACTCTATCGCCAGGGTGTAAAAGTGCTCTTCATCGGGTTTGTGCGTGTACGTGTTGTCCTCGGAAATCTGACTGCGGCTTTCCAAATCTTGAATGATGGCTTGCGCTTCTTCCGCCACTTCTCCGGAGCGGTGGATGGTGAGCAGATCGTTTAGGCTAGACACGAGGGAGTCTTCACCAAATAAGTGCCCCACAGACAATGCATTTAATAGAGCGAGCTGTTTGGTCATCGGATGCTCTGGGTATTTGTTTTTTAGTGCTTCATTCTTTTGGATGACATCCGTGTATTGGTGGTTTGAGAAATCGTTGTAAACATCTTCATAAAAAAACAGCGCACTGTCAACCTCTTCATTGTTTTCGCGCTGATATTGTACAGGGTCTACAATCATTTTCAGGTAGTCACTGTTTGGATACTCGAGCTCAAGTTTTTTTAGGTATTTTTCTGCCTTCAAAGGTGTTTTTGTAAGCGTGTTTAAACGATACAGTTGATAGTAGGTTAGCGCTTCGTATTTGTTTTTTGGATATCCTTTCAGTAGCGCTTCGAAAGCTTTAATGGCTTCTTCGAAATCGTTTAAATCTTCCTTGTAAATTAAGCCCAACTGGTAGTAGGATTCTGAAATCGTACGTACGGTAGCTGTTTTGGCAGAGTCAGAAAAGGGAATCAGTTCCATATAGTATGCCTCACTCAAAAGGTCTTGATCATCCTCTGACCCCTCATCAGATTCATCCAAAAAGACTTGGTTTTTATTTTTTCTTCTCCAGTCGTCTTCCAGTCTTCGCTCGCCCCATTTTGTCATAAATTCGGAGTACCCAAAGCTTATGGCAGAGGGGTTGTAGAAGTACCAACCGCCACCGGTAATGGTGTTTGGTGTGTTGCGCGAATTTGTGTTTGGTCGAACTCGGGCATTTGCTTTTACCGCCTCTTTCGCCAAACGTTCTTCTTCCTTCTTTTCTTCGATGATGTTGGCAATCAATGTTTTTAATTCTACATCATCCAGCTTAGAAAGTTTCAGCAAGCTGTCTTGCAGGCCGATGGTGTTGTGAAGTTCCACGAGCTCGTTTAGGCTGGTTCTTTTTTTCTGTAAAAGCTCGTAGTCCGGATGGGTTTGATTTAAGAAGGTCAGCGCTGTGTCGTAATGTACTTGAGAGGAAATGTAATGGGCGTCGTCAAAGTACAAGTCGGCAAGAGCGAGGTGAGCATGCGATTGTTGCTGATCGTTACCGTAGTTGTGCCGGGTCGCATTGATTAAGTTTTCGATGGCCTCATTTTTTTGGCCTTCCTTTAAGTAGATGTCCGCCAAAGCAAAATAAATCTGATCGTTGTAATCTTTATTTTTTTCATCCTTCAGCATTTTGTTGATTTCATCAATCAGCGATGAAGCATCGTGGTGTTCCGGATTAAAGGCTCGTGCTCTACTGAGAAGGGCATTGAATAAAAGTTCATAGTCAGGATTCATTCGAACCACTTTGTCAAACTGCTTGTAGGCAGCTTCGTATTCGCCCAACTCTTGATGGATTTGACCGATGATGTAGGTTAAACGTGTTTTCTTAGCTTTTCGAGACGAAAGCTTGATGACTTTTTTAAGCTGATGGGTTGCCAAAAGCCAGTCTTCTTTTTGAATGTAGTAGTTGGCCTTGATTTCTTCTAAAATCGCCAGATCTTCCTTTTTCAACTTGGCTTCACTTTCTAGGTACAGCAGCTGTTTGTTGGCCGTGGTGTAGTTGTCCATTTTAACATGCGCCCAGGTAGACCATAAAATCGCCAAATCGGAAACTTCACCCGAGTATTCTCGAGATATAAATCCAAACATCTCAACAGCTTTACCGTATTCTTGCTTGTAAAAAAGCGCCTTACCCATGAGAAGATAACAAGCTTCAATCCATTTATTTTTTTCTTCACCTTTTATTTCCATGGAGTGAAACTCCACCACCAGAGCCGCCTTGTCAATGGTCCGATTCAAAGCGGGGTATATCTTTTGGGCCTGTTTTTGGGTTCCCAGAATTCGCGTAGGAAGGAGGTTGTTGTAATCTTCCTGATGTGATTTTTCAAGCTTGGCAAGGGCCTGCTTCAAGCTTTCCTGAGCATTAAAGTAGCCGTTGTATTTTGAGGTCGTTCTGTGGAATGAACGATTTAAAAAACGATCTTTTTGTGTTGAACAAGCGCTGGCCAACAAACAAAAGAGCAGCAGGAATATGTATGTGGAACGAGTTTTCAAATCAATCGATGCTTGGACTATAATAACTATCGTTTAGCAAAAATATTTTATTTTTTTGTTTAATGTTTGTTTCAAGGGGTTTATCTCTGCGGCACAGCAAAAAATATTGAGAAGATCAGGCGAAATATGAAATTGTTAGGATCAAAATAATTTGTTGAAGAAGCATTGCGTAAAATTACGATATTTGCCTCATGGGAAAATCAAAATCATTCTTTGATAAAATGAAACAACGCTTGCGCATTGTTTTGTTTGATGAGCAGTCTTATGAGGAGCTCAATTCGGTTAGTTTAACTCGATTCCAGTTGTTCATTCGAACGACATCTCTGTTGTTTTTGATTTGCTCTTTAACCACCCTCATCATTGCTTTTACCCCATTGCGGGAGTACATCCCAGGGTATTCTCCTCCGCATTTGTCTAAGGATTTGATTGCTTTATCTCTGAAAACCGACTCTCTTCTTACCGACATTCAAGTTAAAGATCAAAAGTTTCGAATGTTAGAAAAAGTAGTTCGTGGGGAAGTCTTCAACGACTCTATTTTTTACGATTCAACAAAGATCGTAAGCATCAACCCCAACGCTTTAAAAGCCTCCTCAAAAGATTCTGTTTTTCGAGAGTCTGTTGAGCGGGAAGGGCGATTTAACGTTTTATCGGAGCTCGATGACAAGCCTTCAGAGCTGCGAAACATCGTGTTTTACGCACCTTTAAAAGGCTTGGTTAGCGATGCGTTTGATTTGCAAAAAGATCATTTCGGCGTAGATGTGGTGGCTCCTGCGAACGAAGCCATAAAGGCTTGTTTGCCTGGAACTGTTGTATGGTCTAGCTGGACCACAGAAACCGGATACACCCTAGCCATACAACACGAAAACGATTTAATATCTACCTACAAGCACAATTCGGTCTTGCTCAAAAAAGCAGGCGCTCTTGTAAAGGCAGGTGACGTCATCGCCATCATCGGTAACTCCGGCAGATTGAGTACCGGACCCCACTTGCATTTTGAGTTGTGGCACAAAGGAAAAGCAATTAATCCCGAACATCATATTTTATTTTAATGTTGATCAAATCATTTTTAGGAAAGAAGCTTGCTCGGTATGTGGTGTCCAAGACCCAGAAATGGAGCAAGGCTCCGATAAAGACGCAAGAGAAGGTGTTTCGACACCTGTTGGACACGGCTAAAAATACGGCCTTTGGAAAAGACCACGACTTCGCTGCTATTAAAAGCTATGAAGATTTTAAATCCCGTGTGCCCGTCCGAGATTACGAAGGTTTGCGCCCCTATGTGGAGCGCATTCAGGCAGGGGAGGAGGACGTGCTCTGGAAAGGTCGACCTTTGTTTTTTGCCAAAACTTCTGGAACCACTTCTGGGGCGAAGTACATACCGCTTACAAAAGCCTCTTTGGAGCATCAAATCAGTGCAGCAAAAAACGCCTTATTGCATTATATGGAAGATTCAGGGAACTACCATTTTGTCAATGGAAAAATGATTTTCCTGCAAGGTTCGCCAGAGCTCAATACCGAAACCATCGTTCCTACGGGCCGTCTTTCAGGCATTGTGGCGAATTATGTGCCGTCTTATTTGCAATCCAATCGACTTCCTTCCTATGAAACCAATTGCATTGAAGATTGGGAGCAAAAGGTGGAAGCCATCGTCGAAGAAACTCTGCCACAGGATATGCGACTGATCAGTGGCATTCCTTCTTGGGTTCAGATGTACTTTGAACGATTGCAAAAACGAACCGGAAAAAAGATTTCGGAGCTCTTTCCCAATTTATCCCTTTTTGTATTTGGCGGGGTAAACTACGAACCCTACCGCAAGAAGTTTGAAGAACTGATTGGTAAAAAGGTAGACAGCCTTGAATTGTACCCCGCTTCAGAAGGCTTCATCGCTTTTCAAGACAAGCAAAATGAAAAAGGCCTTTTGTTGCTTTTGGATTACGGGATCTTTTACGAGTTCATTCCTGCCGATGCGTTTTACGACGAAAACCCCACACGTATTTCATTGAAAGATGTAGCCTTGGGTGTGAATTACGTCATCATTCTCAACACCAATGCCGGACTTTGGGGCTACAACATTGGCGACACCGTTCAGTTTACTTCTCTGGAGCCCTACCGGATTGTTGTTTCGGGAAGGATCAAACACTTTACCTCTGCTTTTGGGGAGCATGTGATCGGCAAGGAGGTGGAAGAGGCCATGCGTCTTGCGCTTGAACGATTCTCGGAGGTTGAGGTCTCGGAGTTTACCGTTGCCCCTCAAGTAGAACCTGAGGAAGGACTTCCGTACCACGAATGGTTGGTCGAATTTGCAAAGCTACCTCAAGATTTAGCCTTGTTTTCTCAAATGCTCGATGCGAGCATGCAAGCTCAGAATGTGTATTACAAAGACTTGATCGAGGGGAAGGTCCTAAGACCCTTAGTGCTGAGGTCTCTTCCGCAGAAAGCCTTTTACAGGTACATGAAAGCGGAAGGAAAGTTGGGCGGACAAAACAAGGTGCCTCGTTTGTCTAACGACCGAAAGATGGCCGACAAGTTACAGCTTCTTTGATTTTTTTCTTCTTTTCAGAATGAACGAGGGAATGTTCGCCACCACCAGAATCAAGGCCACCAGAGTTGCGAATGCCGTTGTCGGCGTTTCTCTAAGAGCGTAGGCTACACATGAGAGCATGATGCTGCAAAAAACAATCAAAAGGGTGGATTTTCCGTGACTGAAACCCAGCTCCAACAGTAGGTGGTGAATGTGATTTCTGTCGGGGGTAAACGGAGAAACCCCTTTGAGAATACGCTTGGTAAACACCCGCAACGTATCGATCACCGGATAGGCCAAAACCACCATCGCGAATACAGGGCTTACAAGGCCTTCACCGTCAATCGGAATGTTTGATATTTTAATGGCAAAATAAGCCAGAATCAAACCCATGCTTAAGGTCCCTGAGTCTCCCATAAAAATTTTAGCGGGTGGCTTGTTGAAAAACCAAAAGCCCAGCAAAGCTCCAAACACCGAAAAGGCAATGAGACTGTCCGTAAACGCTCCATTCAATAAAAACACGCCCCCAAAACTGCAAAGCACATACATGCCCACCGAGGAGGAAAGGCTGTCGATGCCGTCAATCAAATTGTAGGCATTGATGAAAAATGTAATCACCGTGATGGAGAAGAGGTGTGAGAACCACGTTGGGAGTTCTTCCACGCCAAACAAGCCGTAGAAAGAAACAATACGGACGTCCGCAACAGAGGCGACAAGAAAAGCGACCAGCAACTGAACCAAAAACTTCATATTGGCCTTGATGTTGACCAAATCATCCAGCGTTCCGAGCAAAAATAAAAGTGTTGAGGCAAACAGGAGCAGAAAGTAACTTTTCGACAAGGGCTCCCCCTGTTCGTGGTGGGCGATGATTAAAAAGACTTGGGAGAAAAAGAAGCCCGCATAAACCGCGATGCCTCCAAGCCGAGGTACATAGCCTTTGTGAACGTGGCGACCTTCGCCGTATTCGCCTAAAAGACGCTTTTTAATGGCCAGTTTGATGACCAGAGGGATACAGATGCTCGATACGGCAAACCCAATCAAAAAAATGATGATGGCTATGGCCAATAAATTTACAGACATATTCTCGATTCGTTTGGGGCAAGTTTCACCACAAAGATATAAAATTAAGAACGACAGCCGCTCCATTTGGATTGCAATGACTAAATTGCCTGCATATATTTGTATTATGTTTTCTTTCTTTAAAACAAAACCCACCTTATCCGAAATCATACCGGAAGGCAGTGTAGACATACACTCCCACATTCTTCCCGGACTGGACGACGGCTCAAAAAATGTCGATCAAAGCATCGCCTTGATCCAGGGCATGAAAAACTTGGGCTTTACCGAACTTATTGCCACGCCGCATACCATGACTGGGGTGTGGGAAAACAGCTCGGAGGGGATTGAAAAAAGCTGGAAAACCATACAGGAGCATGAAATTAGGAACGAACCTTTGAGGTTCGCTTCCGAATACCTTTTGGACAACAGTTTTTTAGAGCGCATGCAAAAAGCGCCCCTTTTGTGTTTGAAAGATCGGATGGTTTTGGTGGAGTTGTCCTACTTTCAGGCGCCGATAAACCTGTTTGAAATCTTGTTTGAACTGCAACTGAAGGGATACCTGCCCGTACTGGCACATCCGGAGCGCTACAGCTACTATTTTTCAGATTTCAAGATGCTTGAGAAGCTTAAAAATGCCGGTTGTTTGTTTCAGCTGAATTTGATGAGTGTGGTGGGGCATTACGGGTCAGAAAGCCTAAAAATGAGTGAAAGCCTTTTGAATGCGAAGCTCATCGACTACGTGGGTTCCGACATTCACCACCAGGGACATTTGGAATGCTTTGATAGAAAAGTTCAGGTAAAAAACCTAAAAGCTTTGGAAAAGGCAACGGCAGCCAATGCGTTCTTTTCCCAAGAAGCACCGCTGCCGTCCCCATAGTTTTTTCGTAGTTACGAATCGCTGCCGTATCCGTATCCGTATCCGTAGTTGTACCCGTATTTGTACCCGTACCCATAGCCGTAACTGTTGCCAGCACCCAGGCCGTTCAGCACGAAACCAACGTTTTTAAGCTTTTCGTCTTGGATGAGTTGCTTCGGGTATTCCAACAATTCTTTTTCGGTATGATTGGCCCGCGACAAGTACACCGTGGCATCCGCCAAGTGCGAAATCAACAGGGTGTCTGTTACCAAAAGAGTCGGCGCGCAATCCATCAAGATGTAGTCGTAGGTTTTCTTCGCCTCTTCCAGCAGTTGGTCCAAGCGACCGTTGGTTAAAAGCTGCACCGGATTCGGAGGTAAGTTTCCGGCAATCAGTACTTCGTGACTCGGATGTTCTTTAAACGATTTTAGTAAAGCCGATTTCCAATCAAAGGATGCGTCGTGGAGGTAATTGGACAGGCCCTCGGCACGCTTGTCAAGACCTACATAATTGTGGATTTGAGGATTTCTTAAATCGGCACCAATCAGCAAGACTTTTTTGTTCAAACTCGCTAAGG
>Ga0209504_1000095_pt1 | contig 82903 bp, 70 predicted proteins | sample COGITO_mtgs_1005_FD_184791 | JGI IMG/M metagenome (GOLD analysis project Ga0209504, IMG submission 184791) | Pelagic marine microbial communities from North Sea - COGITO_mtgs_100511 (SPAdes) (version 2) | ecosystem: Environmental > Aquatic > Marine > Epipelagic ... | reverse complement strand
CGTGTTGAAGAAGAAGATTGATAGGGTCTTCGGTAGGCGTAGTGTCTTTGTGGTGTCTGGTCATTGTTGGTGCTGTGTTTGGATTTAGCACCCTCAGCTTCCAGCCTTGGTCAGGCGCCTTCAATCCACTTTGTCGCATAACGGCTTCCTTCCCTGCGGGGGATTCCGCTACGCTCCATCCCCCGCAGGGAAGGAACCGGCGTCTCGCCTAGGCTCGACTGAATTTACAGACAATTTTTTGCACTACCAACAATTCACGTATCTGTAACAGTAATGCCACAATGCTGAAACAAATGTGGCGTATTCTCGTAACGTTGTATTCACAACACACTCCAACCATACAAACAATGAAACTAAATAAACTCACACGATTCACTGCGCTCTCCGCTGCCCTCGTTGGCTCCGCGAGCTTCGCAGTCTCTAACGACGCCCTGCTCGACCTCTTGGTTCAAAAGGGTGTTTTATCTGAAACTGAAGCGACTGCCGTCGCCGCCGAGCTGAAAGAAGAGAACAAAGGGATCTCGATTTCTTCCAAAGGTAAGGAAACGGTGAAGCTCCGCTTTAATGGACGCATGCATTATCAGTATGATAATCTGAGCATGGACGATAATGGCAACGACCTAGCCTCGACCAATCACTTCTACTTCCGCCGTCTTCGCCTGGGCGCCAAAGCGACCCATGACAATGGCCTCTTTGCAGAGACCGTGGTGGATTTTGCCGAAAACGATCTGTCTATCGACAAAGCTGTTGCAGGTTACGAGTATAACGACGCGCTAGAAGTCCGTATCGGCTACCAAAAGGTGCCCTTCGGCTTTCAGGAAACGACGTCTTCATCCAAGATCAAAACAATCGAGCGTTCCGCAGCAAACCGCTTCTTCGCGGATGATATCGACTTCGCTGGCCGCCACTCCGGTTTGCACGCGAGCGGTGATCTCGGCGGTGGGTTCAGCTATGCAGCTGCTCTCGTTAACTCGGCACAAGGTGAAGGTTCTCGCCTGCTCGGCGCATCCAATGCCAGCAACGACTTAGCCTTCTTTGGTCGTGTCCAATGGGAGTCCAATGGCTTTACCGTCGGTGTTGATGGTGGTCAGCAATCGAATAACTACGTTAAGAGCCTTACTGATGGTAAAGTTGACACTGCCAAACCACCGTTCGATGTCACGGCATTCACAGGTTACATTAACTACAAGTTCGAAGGCCTCGACCTCCTCGGTGAATACTTCACCGGTGACCTCGACGATAAAGGCGATGTCGTTGGCTACGCATTGCGCGCCGCTTATAAAATTGGCAAGTTTGAGCCAGTCGTTCGTTACTCACACTTGAAGGCCGACAGCTTCGAAATCGACACGGACGAACTTATCCGCCGTGCACCGAATGGTGATACTGTTACTGGTGGCGAAAATGAAATTGATTCCTACTATGTCGGTTTAAACTACTACCACAATAAGTCGGTCAGCTTCATGGTTGGTTATGAAATTGCAGAAACTGATAGCGATACAGATGATGAAGTCGACGTCGATGGCTTCCGTGCCCGCGTTCAAGTGCTCTGGTAGTCTCGCTATCAATAAAGTGTAGTTTTTGTTTAACCAAGCCCGGAGTGCTCAGCGCACTCCGGGCTTTTCTGTTTTGTAGATTTTTAAAATACACAGGCTATTTATTGGAATTTGTATTGCATGAGACGTTGGTTTGGGTAGGTTGGAAGAATGGAAGCTAGTTATTTGAGGCGTGCGGGGTATCGGGGGCGATTGTTGGTTGAGGGGCAGCGCGGGGTCTATCATGTGATGAGCCGGACGGCGTGTGGGCAGTATCTTTTCGATGATGAGGGGAAGGCTGTTTTTCTGGAGATGCTGCGGAAGCAGGCGGGGTTTTGTGGGGTGGATGTGCTGGCTTACTGTGTGATGGGTAACCACTTCCACTTGCTGTTGGCAGTTCCAGAGGATGTGGAGATTACGGACACGGAGCTGCTGCGGCGCTACCGGTTGCTCTACTCGGAGAAGGGGTGTCCGCCCTCTTCGGCCAGTCCTACTGTGCTGGCAAAGCTTCTGGAGGCGAATGACGAGGAGGGGCAGGCTTTGCGTGGCCGTATTCTTGCACGGATGCACGACCTCTCGGTCTTTATGCGGGAGTTGAAGCAGCGTTTCGGTATCTGGTATAACCACCGATACCAAAATAAGGGAACGATTTGGGCGAAACGCTTCACGAGTGTAGTGGTGGAGTCTTCGCGGGAAGCGCTGACAACCGTGGCCGCCTACATTGATTTGAACCCGGTGCGGGCTGAGTTGGTGGACGACCCCGAGGACTACGCATTCAGCAGCTTTGGGGCTGCGATGCGTGAGAGCCGGAAGGCTCGCGCGGGCTACCAAGCAGTGTTCTGCGGTGAGGTGACGTGGAGCGCACTACTGCCAGACTATCGGGGGATTCTCTACGGCAAAGGTATGATGAGTAAGGGATCCATAGGTAAAGACCAAGGTCGTATCGCTCCGGAGCGAGCGGATCGAGTCTTGTCGAAGGAGGGTAAGCTGCCGCTATCGGATGTGCTACGTGCTCGGGTGCGCTATTTCACGGCAGGTACTGCGATCGGTTCGGATGCGTTTCTATTGAGTGTCGGTGGACAATGGAGTGAACGCCACGGCTTGGATCGGAAGCGTCATGCGTATCCCATGCGTTGTGCGGAATGGGGTGGTCTGCGAAGTTTCCGAAACCTGCAGGTCGATCCGGTCGAGCTTACTTCGCTGAATTGAATCCGGGCTAGAGTTTTGCAGTGCTCGGCGCAGGATCGCCTAAGTCGAAATATTCCTGGTAGATGCCAACACCGATCTTAATGGATGAGGTGGCGATGATGGAGTCTCCTGTCTGTCGAAGCGCATCGCGCGGATGCGCCTCGGCACGACCTGCTGAATGAGTGGCTGCTGCGCGAATTGAGGACCTACTCGGGGGTAGGCGTGTCGGAATTGGCTATGAGTGGATTAGCCTGGATCGTGGATTCAGCCGCTATGCGGGGGGCGAGCGGCTACCTGAAGGAAGCCGCATACGAAATGAAACTGCCCTTGCGACTTGCCCGGGTGTGATTCATTGCTGCCACCTTCGCGCTTCGGCGGACAAGTTGCAGCCGGCCTGCCACGGCGTAGCGGAGCGAAGATGGGTCTTGTCGCTGCGCTCGGAACAACGAACGCTCAGCCCTGAGAGCGGGCTGCGCGTTCTACGCGTTGGGCGTAGTCTTCCAGGTTGCTGTCGGACTTGAGCTGGAGGGCGCGGCGGAGAAGGGGAAGGGCTTCCTTATATTCGCCGTTGCGGACGCGGGCTTGGGCGTGGGCGACGAGAGCTTCGCGCTCGAAGGCTTCGATCTTCTCGGCCTGCTCAAAGCGGTTGATGGCTTTGGCCATGTCGCCCTGGTCGGCGTAGAAATTGGCAAGCTCTATGAGGGCGTCCCCGTTGAGAGCATCGCGCTCGACGATTTGATTGAGCAGTTTGACGGCGGCTTCGTCGTCACCTTCCGCGCGGGCGATTTTGGCCTCGACGGTGAGCAGCTTGAGCTCGTCGTCTTCGGCGAGGGCATTACCCAGCTGTGTGCGGACGGCTTCAATCATCTCTTTGGACTGGTCGTAGCTGTTGGTGCGGGCGAGTAACTCGGCGGCGCGGAGAAGAGACTGGCTGTCCTGCGCGGTGGCTTTTTCGGTTGCGGCGAGGTAGGCTTCGAGCGCGAGGTCGGGCGACTGGTTGTTCATGTAAATGTCGCCGAGCAGAGTCAAGGTGCCCAAGTCGGCGGCCCCCATGCGCCGGACGACTTCGAGGTTTTTCGCAGCGGCCAGCGATTCGCCCTTGCCGAGGTAGGCGTTGCCCTGGAGTAGCCAGTAATCGGCATTGCCGGGAGACTCTAGGAGGAGAGTATCGAAGAGAGCGATGGCGTCGGCGTAGCGCTCGGTTTCAAGCAGGCAGCGGGCGAGGCCGACTTTCCAGTCGGTCACTTCGGGCTGCATGAGGATCGCCTGACGGTAGGCCGCTTCGGCCGGGTAGTATTTTTCTTGGGTCAGGTAGCCGTAGCCAAGGAGGCCGTAGGAACGACCGTCCACTTCGCCCAGTTCCATCGCTTTGGAGATGGTCTTGATCGCGTTGTCGAAGTCACCCTTCTGGACCTGGACGAGGCCGAGGTTCTTATAGGCGCGGCGAAAGTCCGGGTGTTTGACCACGGCGTTGCCATAATATTGCTCGGCTTTGGCGAGGCTGCCGTCTTGGAAATAAAGGTTGGCCAGGATAAAGTCGAAGGCAGCGCTGCTACTTTGGGTGATCTGTGGCTCAAGGGCTTGGATCGCGGCCTTGGGGCTGGCCTTGATTAGGTCGATCAAGTTACGCAGCGCTTCTTTTTCTTCGTCGGAGATTTGCGGCTCGGCACCGGCGAGGAAGCCGTAGCTGCCGAGGAATTCGTTAACGAAAGTCGGGTCTTTCCAGAGCTGGCTATTGATATTGGACTGAGCGGTGAGCGGGCTCGCGGCGATGCCGGCGGCGAAGAGGAGTGTGGTGAGCGTTTTCATGAAAAAGGGATGCGGGATACGAGATCTGTGTTGTGCGGAATTAAAACGGAGAACTGGAAAGCGGATAACGGGTGGACTGCGCGAGCGCTATCGATAGGGAATGGCCGCGCGCATACGGACTTTAACGGCGGTGCCGCCTTTGGTGGCGGGTTCGAAGCGGGCGCGGCGAAGGACGTCTTCGGTGGCTTCGGAAAGGATGCGGTCGGGGCTTTCGACGATGTGGATCTTTTCCACACGGCCTTTCTGGTCGACGACGTATTCGACTTTGACCACGCCGGTGATGCCCTTGCGCCTGGCGGCGGAGGGGTAGCTAAATTCGATTCGGGTACGCGGCTGTGGAGGCGAGTCGACATCGCCGAGCTCGAAAATTTCCAATCCACCGAGGTCGCTGCCCGATAGGTCGAATGTCGTGAGTGCGAAGTCACCGGCCATGGAGCCGCCGGTGCCGGGGTTGAGTGCCATGTCAAGCTGCTCTAGGGAAATCGGTGGCGGGGGCGTGTCGAGTTCGGGCGGGGGTTCTTCCTGCTCCGGTTCGGGTGGTGGAGGGGGATCCTCGGGCGGTGGCGGCGGTGGTGGTGGGGCGATTTCGAGCGCTTCGATTTCCTCGGGCGACTTTTGGTAGGTCGTAAAGATCTGGGTCAGCGGAATGGCCAGAAACAGTAATCCACTCACGCCGATGCCCAGCACGGTACCTGAGGCCATCATGCCTTTTCGGTTTTGGGGTGGATGGTAGATTTGAGCCATTTGTTCGGGATGCGAGATGCGAAATACGAGAACTGAAAACGGGTGAACCGGTAACGGATGAACTGACGCGAAGCGTCTAGCGCTTCGTTGAGAAATTGATGGATTTAGCGCCGGCAAGTTTAGCTTCGCCGTAGACGCGAGCGAAAACGCCGTGGCTGGCACCCTCATCGGCTTGGATGATGACAGGAATGTCTTCTTGCAGTGTGAGGCGCTTGACGATGGGAGAGACGCCACTGATGCCGATGTCACGCCCGCCGTAGATGACTTTATTGTCGGAGGTGACAGCGATGAGGATACTGTTCTTCTCGAGTTGGACGGCGGCAGCCGCCTCGGGTTTGTTCACCTCCACGCCGGTCTCCTCGACGAAGACGGTGGTGACGATAAAGAAAATCAGAAGGATGAAGACCATATCGATCATCGGCGAGAGATTGATCTCTACGTCGTCGCGGTCGTCGGATGCTAGGTTGCGGCGCATAATAAAATGACTGATGAATGATGATTGATGACTAATCCAATTGCAGCTTGGTTAGGCTGAGGGACTCGATGCGGGCGAGAGCTGCTTCGACCGCGTGCTTACGGCGGCGGATGACGAGTACGAGAAAGATGCCGGGTAGGGCGACGAAAAGACCCGTCTGGGTGGTGATGAGTGCTTCGGAAATACCGGCCGCGACCATGGCGGCGGTTTCGGCACCCCCGCCTGCAGAGATTGCGGCGAAGGTGCCGAGCATCCCGATAACGGTGCCGAGCAGTCCCATGAGAGGGGCGGCGGCGACGAGTGTATTCAAAAAGATGAGACGGCGCTCGATGTTGTGCAGCATAGTTTGGCGCACTTCCTCGAAGCGGTTGCGCACGTGCTTGGCCGCGGTGACGTTTTCTTGGGTGTAGCGGATGATCTCGCCGGCGCGGCCTTTGGCCTCGGCGGGATTGTAGATCCAGGTCATCCACTCACTTTCGTGGCCGAGCTGTATATTCCCCTTGCGCAGAAAAAGCAGTAGTTGGATGCCGTTTGAATAGATCAAGACAGCCAGCAGCGCTAGCGGGATCATGACCCAGCCGCCGCTTAACCAAATATCTATGATTTTTCCAAGCATACGCGCTTATTCGCCTTTATCCTTATGGCGGGCCCCCAGCGCTCCGTTGATAAAGCCGACAGCGGTCTGTTCCATGTCACCAATCTTTTGGCGAGCCATGCGGGAGAGCAGGCCGTGGATAATAAGTGCAGGAATCGCCACAACTAAGCCGAGTTCCGTGGTCACGAGTGCCTCGGAGATGCCGGAGGAGAGGCTCTTGGCATCACCCGTGCCGAATATGGTGATCAAGTTGAAAGTCTTGATCATGCCAGTGACGGTTCCGAGTAGGCCAAGGAGTGGTGCGGCGGCGGCGGTAAGGGCAATAAAAGGGAGGAAACGTTCCAACTTGGGGCGCACGGCGAGGATTTTTTCGTAGAGGATTTCTTCGAGAGTGCCGCGCTTTTCGTCGCAGTGCTCGACGCCTTTGACGAGGAGTGCGCCGCCTTGACCAGGGATGCTCGCTGCGGTGGTGCGGGCGTTGGCGAGATCGCCACGTTCGATTTGACTGATGATCTTTTGGACATCTTCCGGTGCGGGCGTTTTAAAGGCGGTGACTTCGAGCGCCTTGAAAATACCGAGCAGCAGGCAGACGGCTCCAAGTGAGATAATGACAACCCCAACGCTACCGCCTTTGGCGAGGTGCTCCATGATGCTGTCGTTCCCTTCGACAATTTTAAGGGCTTTGCCCAGAGTGGCGTCGGCAGGAATAGCACCTTCGCCGGACTCGACCAAACTACGAATACCAGCGGCGAAAGTCTCACCCGGAATGGCGATAGCGGCTTCGGCGGCGTTGAGCTTACTGAAGGTGATGCCAGCCAGTTCGGACTGGGCGGAGGCGAAATAAACGGAAGGGCCGAAGACAGCGAAGGTGCCTTCTTCAATCTCGCCGGTGGGGGCGAGGGCATTGCCTTCGAAGGAGTAGCCACCTGTCAGTTGCTCAAGGCGGTCGAGTGCCACGCCGATCACGTCGATCTGTTTGACGAAGCGGTCGGCCTGAGACATGTCGGGGTCGTCGAGGGCGAGGCGTGCCTCCTCGGCGGCAGCCGAGTAGAGTTGGATCTCGCTGTAGTCGATCCGGGTCTCGAAGGAGCGGACAAATTCGTCGAGGAGCCCGGCGGCGTATTCGTTTTGCGCCTCGATCGCTTCGACTTGCTCGCGCAGGCGGTTGAGCCCGAGATCGCTGTTGTCGCGCAGGCGGCGTAGACGGTCGAGTTCGTCGGACTTCTGGCGGACGCTGTCTTCCAGCGAGGAGACTTCTCGGATGAGCGGGATCTTCTCGGCGGCGATCTCGCCGCGCGTTTCGGCGAGTTCGGTCAGGGCGGTTTTTAGGTCGCTCTTGGCTTGCTCGCTCGCGGCGGGGAAGGACTGCCCCTGTGCGAGGGCGAAGGGCAGCGCGAACAAGGCGGCCGCGGCGAAAAGGGATTTAGCGGATGTTTGCATGATTGGGCAAATTGGAAGCTTTAGTTGATGCGGGCGGGCACTTCGACGAACTGGATTTCCTCGGCACCTTCGTAAACATCGATGAGGCGCTGGATCTCGGCACTGGCGCCGTCGATCTGCGGCCATTCCCAGCCGTCGGCTCCGGGGAAGCCGATGCCGGCGTATTCACCGGAGGCGTCGACGTAGTAGGCCATGGCCAGACCCCAGTAGAGAGTGCGCACTTCGACGATTTTGCCGTTGGGCAATTCACGGGACTCGCTGGTTTCGGTCAAAGTTGTATTAAACTTGTCGGCTTGGCTGAGGATACCGACGATGTTTTGCACACGCTCGCCTAAGGAGAGCTTCGTGTTGGCGGGATCGTCGGGCAGCCGGCGGATGAGCGGCTTGATTTTGTTGACGAGCGGCTCGGGCAAGGTAGTGATGATTGTCTTGAGCTTTGCTTCCAGCGAGCCGATATTCCCCAGCACGACATTGGAGGCGGCGGTCAGCTTTTCCTTCTCATCGGCTAGGCGGGTGCGGTCCTCATCGGCGGCGGTGGCGGAGGCTTCGAGATCCGCGAGGGCTTTTTCCAATCGCTCCATCTCGCTGCTCAGGAGTTGCACGGTGTCGCCGAGGATGGACTTCTCGGTCTTCCAGTCGGATTTCTCCTCGGAAATGAGTTGGCGGGTCTCGACCCATTTGTCCAAAACGTCACGCGTCTCCGTGATCTGGTTTTGCGCGTGGAGGGCGAAGGGCGCGAGGGCGCAGCCATAGGTCAAGAGTTTGCAAAGCGTAGTTTTCATAGATGCGTGCGATTCGATAGCAGAAAGCATATTTAAAAGAAAGGATCGCTTCGTTAAGCTTGTGTGTCAGGATTGTTGCGAAGCTGTGACGGCAGTAAGCAGCTCTAAGGCCAGGGTCTTGCCGTTCGAGTTAACGGCTGGGTTGGAGCGGCTCTGACTACTTGATTAGGAGTGTGGGCGTGCGATACGTCAAGATTTTAGTGAGACTGTGTCGCAATAGTGTCTTGCGGTCGAGCTGCTGACCTGTTGGCGGGTGTAGTGAAGGGGCTCTCACTCGGGGCAATCCACTCACTATCGGCCGCTGCAGTTTAATACACCGGCACAAAATGCACACCCTCGATAATATGCTGTCCCTGAGGGCTCAGAGTAAAACCGATGAAATCGTTGGCGGTCTCGCTGAGGCGTATGTTGGCGTCCACTAAGTAGAAAAGGGTGCGCTTGAGCGGGTAGTCTTCAGCACGGGGAAGCATGCCTTCGACGGGGACGACTTTAACCCCGGGGGTTTCGGCGTAGGCGAGGCCGACGTAGCCGATGCCTTTGGTGTTGCGGGCGATTTCGGAGGCGATTTGCTCATTGCCGGCGACCTTCTGTGTATTTTCTCCGTAGTCGCGCGAGGACATGGCTTTTGCACGGAAGAGGTCGTAGGTGCCGGAGGCGGTATTTCGGGTGTAGGCCGAGATCCGGCCCGCGGTCGCGCCAATGGCCGACCAGTCGGCGATGTCGCCTGCGAAGATGGCTTCAAGTTCGGCCATGGAAATGGACTCGATCGGGTTGGACTCGTTCACGATCACTGCAATCCCGTCTTTGGCGACCATGATGGTCTTGAGTTCCACGCCCACAGCTTTGGCGCGCGCGACTTCCTTGGTCGAGGGCGGGCGCGAGGTCATGCCGATATCGGCATGGCCTTCGGTGATTGAGACCACTCCGGCGGAAGAGCCCTCTGCCGAGACTTCGAAGCCGACTTCTCGGTCGATCGCTTCCATTTTGGCCTTAAAGGCCTCGGCGAGGTGGAGCGCTGCCTTCGCACCGATCGTGTCGGAGCCCATAATAACGACGGTCTCGGCCTGCAGGCTCCGTACGTTCAGTCCGAAAATGGTTAGAATTATGGCTAAAAACTGCTTCATCCAGATAGTATGTGACACGATTGTGACAAAATCGACTCGATTTTGCGGCTTATTCCTGCTCAAACTTAACTTCATTTGTTTTCTTATGTCTGAACTCTTCATGATTCTGGGCTTTGCCCTCGCTGCCTACGCGATCGTTGCCAACGATTCGATTCAAACACTTGGCACCTTTCTCGCCTCGAATAGCAAGCGCCCCTGGTGGATGCTCTGGATCTGGATTTCTGGGATCATGGTCGTGACGGTGAGCTGGGGGTGGATCGCCAACGGTGGAGATCCTGCTTTCGGGCGCCTTGCTGCTGCAGGTAAGAACATTCCGCACCCGCACGATTTCGGGGGTTTGATTACTTGGCTCTTTGTGATTCCGCCGCTCTGCCTAGTGATCCTGACGCGTATGGGGATTCCGGTGAGCACCTCGCTACTAGTCTTGACGGCTTTCAAGGGGCTCATCGCCGCGCAACAGGGCAAGACTCCCAAAGGCGCGGTGGATCTCTTCAACTCGATGATGCAGAAGTCGCTCGTCGGCTATGCCATCGCATTTCTCCTCGGCTTGGTGATTTTCGTTTCGGTGCTCTATTTAATGGAGCGCAAGGTCATGCAAGAGAAGGACCACAATAAACCGCATAACGAGCTGCACCCAATCTGGATGATCTTCCAGTGGCTTTCGACCGGGTTTCTCTGGTCGATGTGGCTGGTGCAGGATTTGGCCAATATTTTCGTTTACCTCCCGCGCGAACTCTCACTGACGGGTCTCATTCTCGCACTCGGTGGCATGGTGCTCCTCCAGGGGTATCTCTTCCGTGAGAAGGGTGGCAAAATTCAGAAGGTCGTCACCACCAAGACCAATACGATCGACGTGCGTTCGGCAACCTTCATCGATTTGCTCTATGGCGTGGTTCTACTTTTCTTCAAGGTGGACTATATACCCAAGCTGTTCGCTGCTATGGATATGACGGTGCCTTGGCCAGAGAAAATGCCGATGAGCACGACATGGGTCTTCCTCGGCCTGCTGGCTGGGCGTGAAGTCGGCATCGCTCTCCGTCTAAAAATCCGCAAGAAAAACAAGGTCTCCAATCTCATCTTCCGCGACGCGGGCAAGGCTTTCTTTGGCTCGGCGATTGCTGTGGTCTTGGCGCTCTTCCTGCCCACCTTCATCAAGCCAATCGTGCAAGAGCGTCTCGATAACGAAGCCGCCGCTATCCAATCCGTCGAAGCGGCGGCCGACGAGGCCGGAGCGGACGTCGTGGCACCCTCTGTTGAAACACTCAGCGAGTAGGCGGGCCGCAGATTTTTTCTCGAAAGCCCTCCTCCCGGCAATAGTGCTGTTATATTAGGTTTGTCAAGTTGAGCGCCGATCTCGCTCCAGTTCCAGGTCGGGGATGTGGTTGAAGGCGATCCGCATCGGCGCGGCTTCTTTTGAGCGCTGCGCTTCCATGGCATCGGCGTAGTAGAGGGTGCGGCCGCCGAACTTCTTGTTGATGGCGTCCATCGCATGCTGGAGCTGCATGCGGCGCGGCTGGTTGTCCTCGGCGAAGAGCGAGGGGGTGTGGCCGCCGAGGGGTTCGAGCCGCGCCAGCGTTATACTAACCTTGGTCGGCTCAGGCACGTCCTCTGGGCGTTGCGCCCAGAGGGCGTTGAGCAGTCTTCCCAGGACCACGCTGTCCTGGGTGGGAAAGCAATACGTCTGCGCCTCCCAGCGCAGGTCGAAGCCGAACTTCACGCCGACGAGGAGGTGCCCGGCAAAGTAGTCCATCGCCCGCAGCCGTAGGCAGGCCTTTTGCAACATGCGGTGGAGTGTGGCGTGGGCGCCGTGGAAGGTACGCAGGCGCGGGGGGAGCACGTGGGAGTGGCCAATGGTACTGCGCTGCGTTGCGACCGGCGGCACGTCCACGCCGCGGAGTGCATACCACATGCGGTCGCCGTCGATGCTGCCCCAGATCCGGTGGAGCTTGCGGCGGCTGGCTGCGCAGAGTGCCTCCATGTCCATGATGCGCGCGGTGTGCAGCCGCTGCTCGATGCGCCGGCCGATCCCTGTGATGTCACTCAGTTCAAAGCGGTAGAGCTTCTCTGGCAGGTCGTCGAAGTCGATACAGGTCAGCCCGTCCGGTTTTTCCAGTTTACTGGCCAGTTTGGCGAGGAAGCGGTTAGGCGCCAGCCCGATGGAGGCGCGGATGTGCTCGCCGATTTCCCCGGCCAGCCCCCGCTTGATCTCCAGCGCCTTGCCCCGCGCCACCTCTGGCGGCTGCCAGTGCTGGGGCAGCCGACCATACATCTCGTCGATCGAGAGCACCGCCTCCACGTAGATGATTTCGTGGATCCGTTTTTTGATCCGCTCATGCACCCGCACGTAGTTCGAATGCCCCGCCTCCACGAAGACGATGCCGGGGCACATCGCCCGGGCCTCGCGGACACCCGTGCCGGTTTTCACGCCGAAGGCCTTGGCCTCGTAGCTCGCCGCGATGCAGCAGGTCGTTTCCACGCCCAGCGAGGGCACCACCCCGACCGGCCGACCCCGTAGTTCTGGGTGGAACTGCTGCTCGACCGAGGCGAAAAAGCTGTCGAAATCAATGAAAAGGTAGCGGAGTGCCATCCTTTTAAGAGGGTACTAGAGAGACGCGCCCTGCAACCAATAAGTATAATTATGTTCACTATTCTATGGGGGACGAATTATTTCGAATTTCCTTCGAGCGTCCTTGCTTTGGAGGTCGATCTGCGACTAGTTGGCGCGGATGCGACGCGTCTCCATTTTTTTCTGCCTGATAAGCGCCCTTCTTCCTGTGGCACGTGGTGCGTCGGACGCCGGGGCGAGTTATAATCTGCTGCTCAAGCACAAGCTAACCGAAGAGTGGTTCCTGATCTCGCGTTCGAATCTGGCGAGCCGCCAGCATTACGACGACAACTTCTTCGGCTACACCGGGCTAGGCTTGGGCTATAATTTGAACGAAAACTGGAGTCTGCGCGTAGGCTACCGCCACGCATGGATCCGCCCCGGTGACGGCTGGCTGGAAGAAAACCGGCCCTATGTGGAGACCTATTACATGGGGGATTGGGAGGGCTTCCGCGTGACCAACCGCAGCCGTTTTGAGTTTCGCTTTTTCGACTACCGCGAAGATGATGTGCGCTTCCGTAACGAGATCGTAGTCGAAGCGCCATGGGAGTTTACGCCCCTCAAGCTCAAGCCCTACGTGGAGGAGGAATTTTTCTACAGTTTCAACGAGGATTGGATCGAAGCCAACTGGATTGGAGCCGGCCTGTCCTGGCGGCCGATGCCGGGCGTCAAACTCAAGCTCGGCTACCGCTGGGTGCACCAACGCATCGGTGACGGCTGGCTGAACCGCAACGTCATCGTGACAGGCGTGAATGTTTTCTTTTAGGGAGTTTTCCTAAAACAGCGCCAGCTGGTCGTCTTCGTCTTTGGTGTCGCTGCTGGATTTTTCCTTTTTCATACGCTTGTGCAGGAGATTGTGGGAGGGGTTGATTAAAGCTGTTCGAGGAAGTCGCGTAAGTTGATCGCCTCAATCTTGTCGGCGAGCGGGTATGGGGCGCCTTCCGGCGTGATGTAGTAGCCTTGGGTGGCGTTGAGGGTGGCCATGCTTTCGCGAAAGGCGGGAGTGAGTTTAGGCGATAGCGTGCGCTTGATCTCAATGGCTGTGCACGACCCATCGGCGTCTTCTAAGACCAGATCCACCTCGGCTCCGGCGTGTGTGCGATAGTGGCTGGCCCGAGTGCCGCTTGGGAGGCGCTGTATAATTTGCTCAATGCAGTAGCCTTCCCACGAGTGGCCGCAGACTGGATGACCAAGGAGCGCTTCGAGGTCGAACAGTCCCGCTAATCTGTGGAGTAGCCCGGTGTCTCGAATGTAGGTCTTGGGAGTTTTGACGAGGCGCTTGCCGGCATTGCGACTCCATGCCGGGAGCCGACGCACCAGAAAGAGGCCTTCCAATAGATCGACATAGTGACGCACGGTTTTTCCGTCGATGCCTAGGGAGTTTCCCAATTGGCTCATATTGACTGTGCTGCCTTGTTGGTGGGCAAGCATGCTGCAGAGGCGTCGCAGTTGAATCGGCGTCGAGTTCGTCCCCATCTGAGGCAGGTAGCGCTCAGTGTAGCTCAATAGGAAGTCTTCGCACCATTGCATTGAGCTGTCGTCGTCTGTGCTCAGATAGCTTTCGGGGTAGCCCCCCCGAAACCAGTGCCTTGAAAGATTTTCGGCGGGTTGCGGGAGCTCCAGTAGATTAAGCGGCGTGAGTTCCAGATAGCTGATGCGTCCGGCAAGTGTTTCCGAGCTTTGTTGCAGCAATTCCGCTGAGGCAGAACCTAAAATTAAGAATTGGGCGGTGCGCTCGCCCCGACTGCGCCTGTCGTCGATTAGGCTACGTAGTAGAGGGAAGAGTTCGGGAACGCGCTGGATTTCGTCGAGTATGACGAGTGCATCGTCGAACTGGGACAGGTAGAGTTCCGGATCGCTCAGTTTGGCGAGGGTGGAAGGTCGTTCGAGATCCAGATAATGACATGCTTTTTCCAATTCCAGCCCTTTGGCGAGTGTCGTTTTACCCACTTGGCGAGAGCCGAGCAGCGCGACTGCAGGCATTTGCTGTAAGCGTTTCTGTAACTCTGTATGTAGACTGCGCCGAATCATTTACCTTGAAATATAGGAATAGATTCCGAAATTTCAAGTCAAAATAGATTCAGAACAATGCCAACTGATCGTCCTCGTCTTGGGTGTCGCTGCCGGACTTCTCCTTTTTCATGCGCTTGCGCAGGAGGTTGTGAGAGGAGTCGTCGGCTTCGAGGCGTTCGAGGATGGTCTTGGCGCGATCGATGACCGTCGTGGGCAACCCGGCGAGGCGGGCGACCTGGATGCCGTAGGAGCGGTCGGCGGCGCCTTTGACTACCTGGCGGACGAAGACGATATCGTCGTTCCACTCCTTGACGGCGACGGAAAAGTTTTCCAGACGCTTCAGGGTTTTGGCCAGTTGCGTCAGTTCGTGATAGTGGGTGGCGAAGAGGGTGCGGGGGCCGCAGGCAAGACTGGTTCCGGCTGCTAAAGCAGCGGATCCTTGGCTGGGGTGGAGGTGCTCGATCACGGCCCAGGCGATGGAGAGGCCGTCGTAGGTGCTGGTGCCTCGCCCGATTTCGTCGAGGATGACGAGGCTGCGGTCGGTGGCGTTGTTGAGGATGTTGGCCGTCTCGTTCATTTCGACCATGAAGGTGGAGTTGCCGCGGGCGAGCTCATCGCTCGCGCCGACGCGGGAGAAGATACGGTCGACTACGCCGAGTTGGCAGGCGCGGGCGGGCACCCAGGCGCCGGACTGCGCCATGAGCACAATGAGCGCGACTTGCCGGATGTAGGTCGATTTACCGGCCATGTTGGGGCCGGTGATGAGGGCAATCTGTGGATTTTTGTCACCAGAAGAGGACAAGGTGCAATCGTTGGGCACGAAGGCGTGGGTGCCGGCGAGGCCGAGGCGCTCGTTGCGCATCATTTGCTCGACCACGGGGTGGCGGCCCTGGTCGATGAGGAGGGCGTCGCTCTGGTTGAGCTGCGGTTTGCAGTAGTCCCACTCGCGGGCGAGGCTGCTCCAGCCGATGAAGACATCGATTTCGGCGAGGGCGGCGGCGGTCTCCTTGAGTGCGTCGGCGTGCTCGAGGATGTCTTCGATCAGGCCGTTGAAAAGCGCTTCTTCACGGGCAATGGCTTTTTCCTCTGCTTGGAGGATCTCGCGCTCGCGCTCTTTGAGCACGTCGGTGGTGTAGCGCTCGGCGTTTTTCATCGTCTGCTTGCGCACGTAGTCTTCGGGCACGAGGGCGATGTTGCTCTTGGTTACTTCGATGAAGTAGCCGAAAGCGCCGTTGTAGCGGATGCGGAGGTTTTTGATGCTGGTGCGGGCTTGTTCGGCCTGCTCGAATTCGGCCAGCCACTTCTGGCTGTCGCGGGTCAGGCTGCGGGTGTGGTCGAGTGTCTCGTCGTAGCCGTCACGGATGGTGCCGCCGTCGGCGATGTTGCCGGGGAGCTCCTCGGCGAGGCCGCGGTCGAGAGTGGCGGCAAGCGTGTCGAAGTTGTGGATATGCTCGGCGATAGCGGCTACCGGTGTATCGGGGAACTCTAGAAGGGTGGTAGCGATACCGGGTAGTGCGGCTAGGGTGTCACGCACGCCGCCGAGTTCGCGGGGATTGCGCATGCGGTTTTGCAGGCGGCTGAGGATGCGCTCGATATCGCGGATACCTTTGAGCAAGTTTTGCAGTTCAGTGGTAAGGCCGGGAGCGCTTACGAATTCGCCGACGCAGTCTTGGCGGCGCTTGATTTCGCCGAGATCGAGTTCGGGGGCGCAGAGCCAGCGCTCCAGCAGGCGCGCGCCGGGGGCGGTCACTGTGGCGTCCATCGCGCCAAGAAGGGAGCCGTGGCGGGTGTTGGCGGCGGATTTGAAAATCTCCAGATTGCGCAGGGTCGCGGGGTCGAGTAGGAGGGTGCGCTCACTGCTGTATTCGCGAATTTTGCGCAGGTTTGCAGGCTGGGCGCAGAGCGTTTCGGTGGCGTAGTGGATCAGCGCACCAGCCGCGCCGAGAGCGGGATGGTCTTTGTCGATGCCGAAGCCCTCGAGATTGAGCACGCCGAGCGCCTCCATCACGGATTGGGCCCCGGAGGTTTCGTCGAAATGGTAATCCGGGATCGGGCTGATCGCACGGCCGTCGCCGAGATGTCTGTAGAGCTCGCGAAAGCGGTGCTCGGTGTGCGGCAGCGACCATTGCTCGGCCGCGTGTTCCGGCACGAGGATCTCGCGCGGGTCGAGGCTCTCGAAGGCGGCGAAGAGGTTTTCTGGCTTCGTTTCCGAGGCGAGGGAAAACTCGCCCGTGGTCAGATCGAGCCAGGCAGCGTTGAGCGTCGTTTTGCCGAGCGACAGCGCGAGCAGGAAGTGGTTACGCTGCGCGTCGATCTGGGTATCGGCGAGGCGCGTGCCGGGGGTGATGATGCGGGTGAGCTCGCGTTTGACCAGTTTCCCAGGCTGCGGCGTTTCCACTTGGTCGCAGATCGCGATTTTCACACCCTGGTCGAGGAGCTTCTGGATGTAGCCGTCGGCCGCGTGGAAGGGGATGCCGGCCATAGGCATGCCGTGGCGGTGGGTGAGGGTGATGCCGAGCAGCTTGGCGCCCCATTCGGCGTCTTGTTTGAAGATTTCGTAGAAGTCCCCCAGGCGGAACATGAGCAGCGTGTCGTCCGAGAGCTTGGCACGGATTTCGTGCCATTGCTGCATCATAGGAGTGAGTTTCTGGGGTTTTTCGGTGGACATGAAAGCGTCGATACAAGGGATTCGGAAATGCAGATCAATACTGATCCGGAGATTAATCGGCCAGTGGGTTCCTTGTTTTAAGCGACGGAAAACGGCTGAAGTCCCGGTCGACGGTCCACAGTTCACGAACCCCGTGGCTCAAACAGTAGGCTGCGATGCGTGCATCGTGGATCAGCGGTCCGTGGACTTTGGCTCGCACGCTGAGAATCATTAAGTGCTCTAGGCTGTCCGAGGAATCATGGAGTATCCGCAGGGCGGGGGCGGCCCGCCAAGCGTCAATTTGGAGGCACGCTTGTTCCGGTGTGGAGGGTGTGTTCCAGATCTTCGGGTGGGTCACGATCCCGTAAAATTCGACCAAGCTGTGGTAGCCAATGGCCCAGGGTTGAAGGCTTTCGGCCGTCTCCTTGACTTTGCGGCGCGCGGCATCGTGCAGGCTTGCATCCCTGCGGTGTGCATGCACGAGGATGTTGGTGTCGAGCGCGATCATGGGTGGAAGCGGGCCTCACGCTGTTGGTCGATCAACTCGTTGATGGCTGCGCTGCTGACGACATCTTCACGGCGGGTGGAGCCGACGGAGGCGTCCTTCAGTTCAAATGAAGACGCGGGCTCGTCCAATGTCCGCTCCAATGCTTCCACTACTAAAGCCCGGAAGGTGGTTTTGCGTTGTGCTGCAGTCATTTTGACTCGATGCATAAGTGCATCAGGCATATCTATGGTTGTTCTCATGCATAAATATATATAAATATGGTCATCGTGCGCAAGTGAGAAATAGGCGTGCAATCCGCAGGCTCTCCGCTTCTCTGAGTGGCGGCTATGGCAGTTTCCTTATATTCCCTTCGTTTTGAAAACCCTGCGGCTCCGGCGTTGGTCATCCTGCACGGGCTCTTGGGCGCTTCCCGCAATTGGACGACGATCGGCAAGGCGCTTCAGCCACGCTTCGACGTGCATGCGCTCGATCTGCGCAACCACGGCCGCTCGCCGCACGCCGACGCCATGCGCTGGGCGGAGCTGTGCGACGACCTGCAAACCTACCTCAACGAGCAGGGTCTCAACGAGATCCACCTCATGGGGCACAGCCTCGGCGGCAAGGTGGCCATGCGCTACGCCTGCCAAAACCCGGAGGTTGTCAAGAAGCTGGTCGTCGTTGAGATCGCGGCCAAACCCTATCCGCCCTACCACGACAACGAGTTCCGAGCCATGAAGCGCATCCCCGTGGCCGAGCTGGGCAGTCGCAAGGAAGCCGAAGAGCTCCTCGAAACGATGGTGCCGTCCTGGGCGATGCGCCAGTTTCTCCTGACCAACCTCGTGCGCGACGAGTCCACCGGCGCCTACAAATGGCAGGCCAACATCGACGCCCTCCACGCCAGCCTGCCGCACATCCGGCAAAACTCCCTTTTGGAAACCGACTGCTACCACGGTCCCGCCCTATTAGTGCGCGGCGCGAACTCCGACTTTATCGACGACAACGACGCCGAAGAAATGCAGCACTGGTTTTCGCACCTTCGCGAAGAGATCGTCCCCAGCGCCGGGCACAACGTGCATGTGGAAAACCGCAAAGGCTTCCTCGAAGTGCTGGACGCATGGCTCTAAGGCATAAACTTGTCCTAGCTTTTTCACGTGTTTGACTTTGCGCCCGCCCACCTTCCTGCTTTCTTACATACAATATGTCCCTCCGCTCCCAGTCCGAGGCCGATAAAGTGGCCGCCGCCGGTTTTGCCGAAGTCTATGAACCGGTGAAGCCTTACCTCGACGACCTCGACGTCTTCTTGCAGTCGCAGGTGGCCGAGCTGGAGCCGGAGATCCAGGAGCACGTGCGCTACGTCTTCGGGCACAGCGGGAAACGTCTGCGCCCCATGCTGGTGGCCTACAGTGGTTGGGAAGGGCCCGGTGCACGGCGGGCGGAGGACCTGGTTCGTCTGGGCTCTGTCATCGAACTCGTCCATCTCGCAACCCTTGTGCACGACGACATCCTCGACGAGGCCGACACGCGACACCGGCAGGAGACCGCCGCCAAGAAGTTCGGTCCGGCCGCCGCAGTCTTAATTGGCGACGTGCTTTTTTCGCACGCCCTCAAGCTGGCCGCCGAATTCGATACAAACGAGGTGTGCCGCTCCGTCGCACAGGCTACCGCCCGCGTTTGCGCCGGCGAGATCGCTCAGACCTACCAGCGCGGCGAGGTGAACTACAGTCGCGCGTTTTACTTTCGGGTGATTCAACTGAAGACAGCTGAGCTCTTTGAAGTCGCTTGCCGTCTCGGCGCCAAGGTTGCGGGCTATCCGGAAGATTTCAGCGAAGCTGCCGGACGCTTCGGTCGCCACCTCGGGATCGCCTACCAGATTTTCGACGATCTCGTCGACCTCTACGCCGATGAGTCGATGATCGGCAAGACGCTCGGCACCGATCTCGACAAGGGGAAATTCACCCTGCCGCTTTTGTTGCTTCTGGAAAAACTTCCTTTGGAGGCGCGCGCGGCCTTGCTCGCCCGGTTCAAGGCTGGCGATAAGACCGTGGCCGCCGACTTTACCGCGCGCTTACGCGAGTTCCCTATCTTCGAGGAAGTCGTGGCTAGCTTTGAGGGCGAGTTGGCAAAGGCGACCGATGCAGTGGCACCATTCGAAGCGCTGCCACCGGTCGCGGCCATGCAGAAGATCGCCGGACTTGTCCGTGCGCAGCTCGGACGGATCGATATATAGGATAGAAGGGTAGGGTTTTTCGCCGCGTGCGCGCAGAATGCCTTCTGGAATATCATTGCAAAACGTCATGTTGCACGATGCTCTTACACTTTACACAAACGACGACTCATCGGCGTATTCGATGAACCCCAGTCCGGGAGTTCTCCGCCAGCCGAGACGCTTTCTTACAGTTTATGGACATTGCAATTGTCACCGGAGCCGAGACACCTCTCGGACTCAGCCTTATTCAACGTTTGGTGCGCCAAGGTTATCGCGTCCACGGGATCGGAAATAATTTTTCCAAAGTCACCTACGCCGACCCGCAGTTCAAAGCACATCCCGTCGACCTCAGTGATCTCGCGGCTGTGTCGGGTGCGCTGCAGGCCATCCTCGACGAGGAAAAGTCTCTCGACCTGCTCATTCATGCGCTTGATGTGACACCTGGCGCCGCTTTCGAGAAACTGTCCGTCGGCAACCTTGAAGCCGTTCTTAAGATCGGCTTGCTTGGACCTGTTATGTTGACTCGGCTCGCGCTGCCCAACCTACTTCGTTTCCGCGGCCAGTTGATCAACGTCATCCCCGCTAACAAGAGCGGCAATCCGGCAAGCGCGGTCAACGCACTGATCGAAGGTGGCCTCCGCAGTATGAATGCCGCGCTCTTCGATCGCGCTCGCGATGCTGGCCTGCGCGTGACGAATCTCGTACTCCGCCAGAATGCAGAGCCTGACGCCCTTTCCGTCCAGAGTAGTACGCAAACCCACATCGACCTCGAGGATGTCGCCCGTGCGGTCGAGCATCTGATCGATCCCAATTTTGCCAATGTGCCGGCCGAGCTCGTGCTCTACCCTCGTAGCAGCGCGTATTCCGACCACGTTTTGCCGGAGCTGCCCGAACCGCTTGATCCTTACTGCGCGGTTGTCTTGCCGCCCAAAGAATACTGCCCGCCCGAACAGCCGAAAATTCAGACGCCGGAAAAGGTCAAGGTCGAACGCACCATCCCCTACACAGACGACGAGATGGAAGACCGAATCGCCGCCGCGATTGAGGATTTTGAGGCCCATCCCGAGCGCTACGATGTGCCCGATGTTAAGCCTGGGCATCGCAAGCCCGCGGCCGAGCACCGCCTCGACCCACAGGAGGGGGGCTCTTCCAATAAACGCCGCCGGGGCCGCCGTCGGGGCGGACGCAACCGCAATCCCAACGCCCAGTCGCTGCAAGACGGCTCCCAGAAGCCACAGGAGGATGCATCCCCATCCAGAGAGGGCGCTGCACGTCGGGAAGACCGCAAGCCGTCGCCCGATGCGCAACATCAGCCCGAGTCCGGGCAAGGTAGCGACAAGCCGAAGTCCAAATCGCGCCGTTCTGGCCGAGGCCGTCCCAAGCCTCAAGGTAAAGGACAGTCGGCATCTCAACCGCAGTCGGATCAGAAATCGCAATCGGACAACAAACCGGAGGTGAAACCCGAGCCGAAGCCCGACGCGCCGAAGAAAGCACCCGTGAAAAAAGCGGCCAAGAAATCGGCCAAGAAAGCGGCCAAGAAGACGGCCAAAAAAGCGCCCGCGAAGAAAGCCGCCAAGAAGACCGTGAAAAAGAAAGCCGCGAAAAAAGTGTCCAAGCCTTCAGCGGATTCGGAATAGGCGTTGCGAGTCATTTCATTCGTAGCCCGCAGCTTCAGCAAGGGTTCGTTGCGGTTTGTCCCTTCGGCGCGCTGAGAGTGCTTGCTGAAGCAGCGCACTACGTGAATGCATGCGAGTTCTGGAATAGACGCCCCGTAGCCCGCAGCTTCAGCAAGGGTTCGTTGCGGTTTGTCCCATCGGCGCCCTGAGAGTGCTTGCTGAAGCAGCGCACTACGTATTGGCCACGATCAAACCTCGTCTGGGAAGCGGCTGATCCGCCATGGATAGTCCTTCCAATTGCGGGCGAGCCTCGCTTTTACAGGATTATTGCGGATGTATCGGATCGTCTTCAGCCGCTCGCTTTCGTGACGCATCCAGCGGTCGAACCAGTCCTCCTGCCAGAATCGGCCGGATCGTTTCAGCTCTTGGTTGGCCCAGCGTGCGCTGCGCCCCTTGAGACGCTCGATCGTTTCTTTCAGAGGTAGCGATGGCACCGGTTGCTGGGTAATTAAGAAATGCAGATGGTTGGGCATGATGACCGCTTCGCCAAGGTGCCATCCGTCCTCTTCGACCTTCTCGAGCGCGGATAGCATGCGCTCGCAGATTGCAGATGTGGTTAACGGGGCGAAGCCCTCCGCGGAATCGAGATACTTTTCTGTCGTGAGGAAATACTGACGCTGCAATTGGGCGAAAGCCGGATCGTTGGCTTCGATTTCCTGGAGCGAACGGTGGATGTTCTTTATTTTTTCCCGAGCTTGCGCCGGGAGACTTCCCTGGCAGCGGATCGTTACGAAGTGCCAATGGCCACGCACTTCCCAGTGGGGGAGTTGCGAACGCCAGCGTGCCTCCGTATGGATGATCTCTGCCACAGGGGTAGTCTTGCGCAGATCACATGCCGGGCAAGGGGAATTCGCAGCCCTGCCCGTAGCCCGCAGCTTCAGCAAGGGTTCGTTGTAGTTTGCCTCATCGGCGCACTGAGAGTGCTTGCTGAAGCAGCGCACTACATGAATGCATGCGAGTTCTGGAATAGGCGCCCCGTAGCCCGCAGCTTCAGCAAGGGTTCGTTGCGGTTTGCCCTTTCGGCGCACTGAGAGTGCTTGCTGAAGCAGCGCACTACCTCAGCACGGCATCCACTGCTCGAATCGCTTCGCCGAAGCGTGCCGTTGCGTCGCCACTCAGTTCGACATAGGGCAGTTTCATATGGTCGAGGCTCTCTTTAAACTTGGCGTGTAGTGCGGCGCGTGCCGACGGGCTATCCCGCTGCCCAGGGTCATCCTGCCAAGTGATGCCCGCGGGGGAGCAGAGAAGGTAGAGGCTGTATTCACGTGAGAGGAAGGCCTCGTTGACCCAGTCGATTGTTGTGCCGAAATAGTGATTCGCGTAGATGATAGAAGAGAGCAGGTTGGTGTCGTGCAGGACGAAGCGTTCCGCTTGGCTCAGGCTGTTATCCTCAGCGGCGAGCTGACCCTTCGCGATCGGCTCGAGGTCTTCAGGGCTCAGTTGACGTCTGATGCGATCGACGTATTCACGAACAAACTCCGCGGTCCACGGCTCGCCGTAGTAGCCGGAGAGCGCTTGAGTGAGGGTGCTTTTCCCTGTGCACTCAGCACCTGTCAGGACGACGCGTTGCATGCTTCGGTTGCACGTTTAGTCTTTTTAATAATCGCGTTCCATTCCCGCCAACCCTTCACGGCGAGGATCATGAATACGGCGAAGAGCAGGACGCTCGGCCAGACTCGGTCCTTGAAAAAAAAGCCCAGATAGATGCAGTCAGAAGCGATCCAGAACGCCCAGCTTTCGATATGCTTGCGACTGAGCATCCACTGCGCCACGAGTGCAGAACTCGTGGCGAAAGCGTCAAAGTAGGGCAGTCTTGCTTCGCCGGTAGTCGAGAGCAACCAGCCGATGCCGACTGTACCAGTCAGGATGAGTAGCCCGATAATCGGCCACAGGCCGGGTGCGACATGAGAGACGGCTAGGCGATCTTCGGCCTCTTTCCCGGGGGATGCCCACTTGAGCCAGCCGTAAGAGGCGACGCCGACGAAGATTATATTCATTCCTCCAAAGGCATAGTAATTCCCACGAAAACTGATGTAAACGTAAGCGGCATAGCAGAGAATGAAGAGCGGCCAGGCGAGCAACCTCTCTTTAATACTCAGCCACACGCCGGCGATACCCGAGGCCATCGCAATCCAGTCGATCGGGCTGATGGCGCTCAGTTGTATCCAAAAAGTCTCCATTAGTCGGCGTCGTAGACCTTCACCTTTTCCCAGGAGTCCTTAAACTTAGCGAGGAAGGCTTGGTGTATTTCGTCGGCTTGGTAGGCATCATGTGCGGCGACATCTTTTAGGGTCACAGTCAGGCAAAAGTCGTAGCCCGTGTCGAGCACGGGCCGCTCAGGGACTCGGGCGGGAGAGCCAATGTGGACGGCCTCCGCGTGCACGATCGATTTGAGGCCCTCGAGCCCCATGCGGAACTCAGTGACTTGGTCGCCGTCGAGGTCTTTGCGAAGCCAGAAGAATACATTGTGAACGAGCATATGGAGTCAGGTTTGGGAGTTTAAAGAATACCTTCGATGATGCAGCGCAGTTCGCTGTGGTCACGAGCCACAGGCAGTTCGGGGCGTTCTGCGGTCAGACGTTCGGGCGGGCAATAGAGCGCCCGTTGGTCGGCTACGTCGATCATGCTCAGGTCGTTGTAAGAATCGCCCGCGGCAAAAGTCTCGAAATGGAGCGCCTTAAAGGCTTCGACCGCCTTGCGTTTGTGGTCGGTCAAGCGGAGCGCGTAGTCGGCGATACGGCCAGCCTCGTCAATCACGAGATCGTGGCAGAAGAGAGTCGGGTGCCCCAACTTGGCCATCAAGGGCCCCGCGAACTGACGAAAAGTGTCAGAGAGGATGACCAGGCGCGTCTGTGAGCGCACCCAGTCGACGAATTCTTGCGCACCTGGCAGCGGGTCGAGTGTGCCGATGACGTCTTCGATGTCGGCCAGCTTGAAGCCTTCCTTGTCGAGGATATCCAGACGGTAGCGCATGAGCACATCATAGTCCGGCTCATCGCGAGTCGTGCGCTTGAGCGCTTCGATCCCCGTTTTTTCCGCGAAAGCGATCCAAATCTCGGGGATGAGCACCCCTTCCAAGTCCAGGCAAACGATATTCATGCCACTTAAACCGCGAGATTCCGCCTTTGAGTCAATCCTGTAGTGCCGCATAACACACTTGCCAGCCCCCGGGAGTTTCGCCATTTTTGGACCTTTTTCGCGCACCGAGTGTATCTATTGATATTCGGGCTGCACGCTTAATTTGTTTTATTACAGTTTCAACAGGTCTCATGATCTCATCCATTCTTAAGAAATTCTCGGGTCGTCACTACGGCAAATACCTCAAAAAGTGTCAGCCCATCATCGAGCGTATCAACGCTTACGAGCTCGAGTACCAGTCGCTCAGCGATGAGCAGCTACGGGCGAAGACAGTCGAGTTCATGAAGCGCAACCAGGAGGACGGGGAAAGTCTCGACGACCTGTTGCCCGAGGCCTTCGCCGTCGTGAAGAACGCCGCCCGCCGCATGTGCGGAAATAGTTACGATGTCTGCGACCATCAGCTTCCCTGGGAAATGGTGCACTACGATGTGCAGTTCATTGGCGGCATCACGCTGCATGAAAAACGTATCGCGGAAATGGCGACCGGTGAGGGTAAGACCCTCGTCTCTACCTGCCCGCTCTATCTCAATGCGCTGACTGGCCGCAACTGTCAGCTCGTGACTGTTAACGACTACCTTGCACGGCGCGACTCCGAATGGATGGGGCACCTCTTTCGTTTTCTCGGGCTGACTGTGGGTTGCATCCAGAACAGCATGGATCCCCAGACCCGCCGCGAGATGTATAACTGCAACATCACCTACGGCACCGCCTCTGAGTTCGGCTTCGACTACTTGCGCGACAACGGCATGACCAGCCGCAAGGAAGATCAAGTCCAGCGCGACCACTACTTCTGTATTATTGACGAAGTGGACTCCATTCTGGTCGACGAAGCCCGCACGCCGCTCATCATTTCGGGCCCGATGCAGGATGACAAGCCCTTGCCTTTTAATGAGGTCAAGCCGGTCATCCAAAAACTGTTTTCCCAGCAGCAGTCTTTCTGTAACCAACTGGTTGCCAATGCCAAGAAGGTGCTTGATGACGAAAGTTCGAGCAAAGATCTGATCGATGAAGCCGTAGCCAACCTCTACCAGGTCAAACTCGGGATGCCTAAGAATAAGCAGTTCCACCGCCTCAATGAGGTGCCCTCGATTCGCCGCGCCGTCGACAAGTTCGACCTTGAGATGAACAGCGACTTCAATAAAGAGCGCCGCTACGCGCTCAAAGAAGAACTCTACTACGTGATCGACGAAAAGCAGCAACAGGCCGACCTCACCGAGAGGGGGCGCACTCTGATGAGCCCGGACGATCCCGATGCTTTCATGCTGCCCGACCTCCCTACCCAGTTTATCGAGATCGACAAGCAGGACGACCTTTCCCCCGAGGCCAAACAAAAGGCCAAGCACGAGGCTGAGACTTTTTTTCAGCAGACCAGCGAGCGCATCCACTGCATCAGTCAGCTGCTCCGTGCCTACAGCCTCTACGAGCGCGACAAGGAATACGTCGTGCAAAACGGCAAGGTCAACATTGTCGACCAAAACACCGGACGCGTCATGCCCGGCCGCCGCTGGTCGGATGGTCTCCACCAAGCGGTCGAAGCCAAGGAAAACTGCACCATCGAGAAGGAGACCAAGACCTACGCCACGGTCACTATCCAGAACTACTTCCGCATGTATGATAAGCTCTCTGGTATGACCGGCACGGCGGAAACCGAAGCGTCCGAGTTTCACGAAATCTACGGCCTCTCCGTCATGGTCATCCCGACCAACAAGCCGAACATCCGCGTCGATCTCAACGACGTCGTCTTCAAGACGCGCCGCGAAAAGTTCAATGCAGTGATTAAGCAGATCGAAGAAGCGAACAAGACCGGCCAGCCCGTGCTCGTCGGCACCGCATCGGTCGAAGCCTCCGAGCTGCTCTCCCGCATGCTCAAGCGCTCGAATATTGTGCACAGTGTGCTCAATGCCAAGTTCCACGCGCAGGAAGCCGAGATCGTCGCCCGTGCTGGACAAAAGGGCGCCGTCACTATCGCCACCAATATGGCAGGTCGTGGAACCGACATTAAGCTTGGCCAGGGTGTTGCCGAACTCGGTGGCCTCTTCGTGATTGGTACGGAGCGCCACGAGTCCCGCCGTATCGACCGCCAGCTCCGCGGCCGTTGCGCCCGTCAAGGAGACCCTGGGATGTCCAAGTTCTTCGTCTCCCTCGAAGACGATCTCATGCGCCTCTTTGCCAACGCCGGCCCCATTTCCCGCATCCTCGAAAAGTCCATGACAGAGGGCGAAGAGCTCGAGCACCCCGCGCTCAACTGGTCGATCGAAAACGCACAGAAGAAGGTTGAGCAGCAAAATTTCTCCATCCGCAAGCGCCTCCTCCAGTTCGACGACGTTCTCAACACCCAGCGCGAAGTGATCTACGGCTTGCGCAACGATGCCATCCATACCGAGCAACCGCGCGAGATTGTCTTTGAAATGATCGAGGAAGAGCTTGAAGAGCGTATCAATACGCTCCACGCCGAGAAATCCGGCGACAGCGATGCCATGGATCGCTTTCTCGGCTGGCTCAACGCCTACTTCCCGATCGCGCTCAAGGCGGAGGAGATCGAAGCCCTCGAAGCCCAAGCGCAGCAAGATCGGATCCTTGGAAAGATCAACGATGCCTATGACCAACGTGAAGAGTTTGAAGATAAAGAAGCCCTCATCGGCCTCGAACGTTATCTCGTCATTCGCTCCCTGGATCGCCGATGGCAAGACCACTTAACCGAGATGGAGGAGCTTCGCCGGAGCGTCAACCTGCGCAGCTACGGCCAGAAGGACCCGCTCAACGAATACAAGAGTGAGGCCTATGTTTATTTCCAGGAGCTCATGACGAATGTCCGCACCGAGATCTGCAATTCTGTCTTTCGCAGCGCCACCAGCGCGGAGGCCTTCAACAACATGCTCGCCCGCATGTCGAAGGTCGCCCAAGTCGCCGGCCCAGGAACCGAAGCCGGGCAGAGTGTGAGCGCGCTCGGTGCTGCTGCCGCAGCCGCGCGCCCGGCAGCGGCGCAAAAAGAGGTTGAGCTGCCCAAGGTCGAACCCATCCGTCGCGAGCTTCCCAAGATCGGGCGCAACGATACGGTGATCATTCGCAAAGGTCCCGAGCAAAAAACACTTAAGTTCAAAAAAGCCGAAGCCATGATCCAAAACGAAGGCTGGGAGCTCGTGCAAAAATAATCGCCAGGAAAACCGCTAGCCAGACCTCGGGCATCACTTATCCCGATAGCTCCCCGGGCGCTTTCGCTTCGCGCGTTGCTTCTCGAAGATGGGCAAAAATTTCTTTTCAATAAAATCGAAGGCGTTTTCGAGCCCTTCGCTTGCATAGACTACGCCGATCTCGGCTTCCATTGCAGTGGGCTCGCCGAGTGAAGCGAGAAACTGGTTCGAGGTCATTTGTATAAACACCTCAGCACGATCCTTGGCGGCGATGTCCGATTGCCTCAGGATCCACTCGCGGGCGTAGAGCGCGAGTACGGCATCTCCGATCCAAGCCTTGGTCCGTTTGTCTTCTTTGAGCATGCGGAGTTTCTAATCCGCGACTCGAATAGTTCGAGATGATTTTCGCCCCATCAGTCGCTGACATCCATCGAATCGGAGGATAGAATCCATCCGACTAGGCCGAAGCTGTTTAGATCTTTTCGATGATCGCGTCGGCGAGGCCATATTCGATGGCTTCCTTCGCGGTCATGTAGAAGTCGCGGTCGGTGTCTTTTTCGATCTTTTCCAGAGGCTGGCCGGAGGACTCGGCGAGGATCGCGTTGAGCTCGTCGCGGAGCCGTTCCATCTCTTGTGCTTGGATATGGATGTCCACGGCGACGGCGATCATCTGGCCGGAAATGAGCGGCTGGTGGATGAGCACGCGGGAGTGCGGATAGAGAAAACGGTTGCCCTTGTCGGCACCGCAGAGCAGAATCGAGCCCATGCTCGCGGCCATGCCGGTGACGACGACCTTGATCGGTGAGCTGATGAGCTTCATCGTGTCATAGACGGCCATGCCGGCGGTGATCGACCCACCGGGGGTGTTGATGTAGAAGGTGATCTCTTTACCGGGATCTTCCATCTCGAGATAGAGCAGCTTTTCCGTTACGTCGCGGGCGGACTTGTCGGAAACTTCGCCCCAAAGAAATACCTTACGCTCCTTGAGGAAGCTCTCTTGGATTTTGATCGATTTGTCTTCTTTGTCTTTTGATTTATCTTCGCAGGCCATGAGAAATATATGGGTTAAAGTGTAAATTGATAGCAGAGCACAGCTAGCCATTCTTTCAAGCTGCGAATCAAATGAATTTCCTGTAGCAGAGGCAGCGCAGCCGGAGCAGCGTTTAGGCTTCGATTTTGGCGACGCGGCGCTCGTGTCGGCCGCCTTCAAACTCGGCGTCGAGCCAGATGCCGACGATTTTGAGGGCGAGGGCTTCGGGCACGGGACGCGCGCCGATGGAGATGCAGTTCGCGTTATTGTGTTCTTTCGTCATCTGCGCGGACCACTCGTCCCAGCAGAGACCGCAGCGAACACCTTTGACCTTGTTGGCCACGATCGCCTCGCCATTGCCGGAGCCCCCGAGCACGATGCCGCAGTCGGCCTGCCCGGATGCGACGGCCTCGGCGGCGGGGCGGATGAAATCCGGGTAGTCGCAGGATTCGGCGGAATCGCAGCCAAAGTCGATGACTGTGTGGCCGCGTTCTTTGAGAAAGGCTAGGATGGGGGCTTTGAGCGGAAATCCGGCGTGATCGGTGCCAATAGAGACGGTGAGCGTTTTGTCTGTCATGAAGATGTTAGATAAAGCGGGTCATCCCTGCTAGGGCAATACGCAATCTGTGAATTACCCACGCAAGCGCTCGTGTCCTCGCATCAACTCAAAGAGGACAATGGACACGCAGATGAGGAAGATACCGGCGATACCAACGCAGGAGGGCGTCGAGTGGCTGAGAATATAGTAGCCGATAAAGGGAGCAAGCGTGCCGCGCAGCCCGGTTAAGGCCATGTGGATGCTCATGTAGGAGGAGGCCTTCTCTTCGGGCGCGATCTTCGTGACCCAGAGGCTCCAGAAGATTTTACCCCCACCGAGGGCCAAGCCCTGGAAGGTCATCGCGAGGGCGAGAATATAGACATGGGTCGTGAAAAAGAAGAGGCCAATACTCGCCAGGAAAAAAACGTTCAGTAAGTTGCGCGTAGTGACGAAGTGGAGACGATCGAAGCAGTGCCCCCATATTTTGGTGCTGAGGACGCGCGCGGTGGCGGGAATGACCAGCATGAGTACAGCGATGGTCGTGTTACTGGCGTTGACGCCGTATGCGGGGTTGGCCAGGTAGTCAACGCGGATGGGCAGGGCGATGAGGTTGCCGAGCCCGAGCAGCATCCAGCTGCCGAGTAAGAAGCCGAAGAAGCGGTCTTTCCAAATGAGGCTACAATTCTGCCAAGGGTTGCCGACGTGTTCACGGGACAGGGGGCTACTTGGAATCTTCATGCAAGCTACGGCACAGACGCCCGCCGCCACCAACATAATGACGAAGATCCAGTGGTAGACTTCGATCTTCTGGTCCAGCAGGCGTCCACCCGCCACGGCGAAGCCGATCGAGCTGAGAGCGGCCAGAATGAAGGGCCAAGTCATTCGTGCACCCCGCTCGGCGTGGGTGTAGTTCTCGGTATAGATTTGCAGCATGAGGGGGCCCTGCTGCACGGCAGCCATTTGACTGGCCACAGCAAAAAGTGTGAAGAAGAGAAGCGATTGCGCCAGACTGGCACCGACTAGCAGGAGCGCGGCGATGGTAAAAATGAAGGCGCAGCTACGACTTGGGCTCGCGCGGAGACTGGCCGCGATATAGAGCGTGACCGGCGTGATGAGAAAGCCGATGGGGCCAGCTCCTGCAATAAAGGCCTTGTCCGTCTCACTCGCATCGAAATAGCGGATGGCGATAACCAGTGCAAAGGTCGTCCAGCCTGCTTCTAGGATCCCGGTAAAGGGAGCCCGCAGCAGGTCATTGCGATAGGTCGCCCGAGCGAACTTCGAGCGTTGAACGTCCAACGTCGAATTTGGAGTCATACTTTAGTGTCTAGTTAGAAACGCTATTCAACATTGAAGTTCAGCGTTCGATGTTCGACGTACCCTACTGACTCCACTCTAGCATACGCTTGATAGGGGCATAGGCTTTTTGGCGGATGTCTTCGGGCATTTCGATCTGGGGCGACATGTTCTTCAGGCAGTCCCGTAGTTTCTCGATGGTGTTCATCTTCATGAAGCGGCAGTCGTTGCAGGCGCAGGTGTCGGTCGGGCCGGCAATAAAGGTTTTTTCGGGTATCTCGCGTTGCAGTCGGTGGATCATGCCAGTCTCTGTGACGACGATGAACTGCTGTGCATCGCTATCGCGGCAGAAGCCGATCATCTTCTCTGTGCTGCAGACCTCGTCCGCATTATCCCTCACCGTTTCGACACACTCGGGGTGCGCGACGACCAGAGCGTCAGGGAAGTGAAGCTTCAGGCCTTCGATGGCCTGTTGTGTGAAGAGCACGTGCGCATAGCAAGAGCCTGGCCATAGCTGCATGGCGCGGCCGGTCTGTTTGCTGACCCAGTGGCCGAGATTTTGGTCGGGGACAAAGAGGATCTCACGATCAGCCGGCACGTTGCCGACGATTTTTATGGCGTTGCCACTGGTGCAGATCACATCAGAGAGTGCTTTGACGGCGGCCGAGCAGTTGATGTAAGCGACTACGTAGACATTAGGATGGGTCTCTTTGTAAGCGGCCAATTTTTCGGCAGGGCAGGAATCGGAGAGGGAGCAGCCAGCTTCAAGCACAGGCAGAAGCACAGGCTTATTGGGGTTTACGATCTTCGCGGTCTCAGCCATGAAATGCACACCGCAGAAAACGATGCAATCGGTGTCGGCTTCCTCAGCGCGGTAGGCAAGGCCCAGTGAGTCGCCCACATAGTCAGCCACTCGTTGAATCGCGTCCACTTGATAGTTGTGCGCAAGGATGACGGCATTGCGCTCTTTTTTGAGTGCAAGCACTTCTTCCTGGATCGCGGTGAGTGGCGCTTCGTTCCCCAATTTGGGATTGAAGACCATCGGTTCGTAATTGAGTGTCGCTGTGGCCATGGCTATATTTTTTAGGCAAATAAATGTCGGACGGCTCGCCATCTAAGTCAAGCAGGCGAATCGAACAGATTTTCGCTAGGCCGGAGCCGGGTGCCATTTTAAACACGAGGTCAGGCGGCTACCTAAAGGAAGCCGCATATGTATGTCCGCTCCTTTAGGTGCGGGACGCGTTCTGGCATCTGTTGCGGCTTGTGTCCCCCTGTGGATTTAATGGCACCCGCGGGAGCCCCCTTTTTTGGTCGCAGTGTTTAGATCCAATAGTATCTTATATAGTCTGCTCAATATGAATACACACTGGATATTCGAGAATTTGTTCGAAACCTAGCCTATGCACTGCACGGAAGAGGACAAAAAGCCTTTGATCGCCGTCGCTGGCGCCAGCGGATTTGTGGGCTCTCACCTCAGGGCTCACTTGAAGGGAGACTACCGCTTTCGTGCGCTCACCCGCAGTGCCTCGGTCGCACAGTTGAATCGCGATGCATTCAGCACGGAATGGTGGCGTTGTGACCTCTACTCACTCCCCAAGGTCTCCGAGGCTCTGGTCGGCTGTGATTATGGCATCTACCTCGTTCATTCAATGGCCCCCTCCAGTCGTCTGGTGCAGGGAAGTTTTGAAGACACCGACCTGCTTCTGGCTGATAATTTCATTCGTGCGGCGGAGGCAGCCGGTCTCAAGCATGTTATCTATCTGAGCGGGCTGCTTCCCGATCGCGACGAGCCTCTGTCCCCACACCTACGTAGTCGCCTCGAAGTAGAGAAGGTGCTCCGCTCTCGCTCCGTCAAAGTCACCGTGCTGCGGGCGGGGCTCATTTTCGGACCCGGGGGCTCATCTTTTTCCCTCCTTATTAATCTCGTTCGTCGCCTGCCCATCATGCTGCTACCCGCCTGGGTGCGGTCCAAAACCCATTCGATTGATATCGAAAATATCTGCCAGGCTTTCGAGCTTTGCCTAGAGGAGTCCGGACTGGCCGGAGCTACCTACGATCTCGGCGGGCACGATCCGATGACATACCGTGAGATGATCCAAGCGACCGCCCGGCTGTTGGGGAAGTCGGCTCATTTCATAAATTTCCCCTTTAACTGTTTCGGGCTCTCCAAGCATTGGGTCTCGGTGTTTGGTGGCGTGCCGCCGGCACTGGTCGGCCCCTTGCAGGAAAGCCTGCAGCATGACCTTGAGGCCCGCCCCAATGCCTTGACTGATCGGCTCAAAGATCGCTTCGTTTCCTTTGAGGATTCCTTTCGTAAAAGTGTCGATGCACAGGGGAGGCCGAGGCCGAATCCTCGCCGCAGTACGGAAGCCTCCGACCGCAAACAAATCAAGCAAGCCAGCCTAGTCCGCTCTGTCCAGCGCATGCCACTGACGATTGGGTGGAGCGCCCCGCAGGTGGCGACCGAATATGGCGAATGGCTCAGCCGTCGCTTTGGCGGGCTCATCAGCGCGAGTAAAGACAGCGAGGGCGTTGTCCGTTTCACCTCTTTCGGGGGGCGGCTCGTCCTGCTGCAATTGACGCCGACACCGTATTCCCTGGGAAGTGAGCGCCGCTGTGCCTTCTATATTTCGGGCGGGTTACTTTCGCGCGCGGTTGATCCCCCCGGGCGCCTGGAGTTTCGCCTTTTCCCGGAGCAAGGTTGTTTGATGGCGTCGATTCATGGCTTTGCGCCGACCTTACCGTGGTGGATCTATGCCAATACGCAGGCCAGAGTTCACCTGCGGGTGATGCGAGCCTTTGCCCGCCATTTAGATCGGCAGAATTAGCTTTGGGTTGATTGAACCACCCGTTTGGCAGGTGATCGGCCTTATTTTGCTCGTATGGCGGCAGTCGTCTACTTCTTAAGTAGAATCAGATCGACGCGGCGATCCTGTGAGGATTCTGATTTCGACAAACCGCTGACAGATTCGAGGCTACCCTTGGATAGCTTTTCGATACGTAGCGGCGAGATACCAAGCGAGCCGAGGTAGTCGCCGGCACTGGCTGCACGCCGGTCGCCGAGTGCCAGGTTGTACTCGCTGGTGCCATACCAGTCACTGTGGCCTTCGATCAAAAGATGGTCATCGGGGTTTTGCTCTAAGTAGTCAGCAGCTTGCTGTAGCTTGCCACGCTCGGGAGCTGCGATCGAGGAGGAATCAAAACCAAAATAAACGGAGGGCAACACGCCTTCGACCATAGTGAAGTCATCATACTTGCCGTTGCCGATGCCATCGCCGCGGGCTTCGAGCGTGTCGTCGAGGCCCCAGTCACCGTCGCCATTGCCCAAAGGAATTAGATCTAAGTCGCTGTTGCCTCCGGTTGCATTGCCGAGCTGTGTGGGTGCTTGTTTACGTGTGCAGGCCGGCAGAAGGCAAAAAACTAGTAATAGAGTTAAGAAAATGCGGGCAGTTTTGTTCATAATCTCGCACTTTGATGATATGATTTGTATCTCGCAAACATTTTCCTTAGCTCATCACCAAATTGTCCCCTTCTATCTCTGCCTATGACTGCACCCACCGTCTTTCTCGTCGATAATGGATCCCTCCGTCCCCAAGCTACGCTATGGTTGCGTTGCCTCGCGGAGGCGATGTCCACACGGACGAGCTTAGTGGTCGAAGCAGTCAGCCTCTTGCATTCGCACAAAGTGACAATGGAAAAGTTGAATGGCCAACCCGCGACGATTGTGAAGCGCCGCTTGCGCGAATGTATCGAGGCCGGCCAGCGCGACTTTATTGTCCTCCCGCTCTTTTTGGGGCCGAGTCTCGCCATTTCCGAATATTTGCATGAAATGATCGAAGAGCAGCGTGCGCAGCATGCCGAGCTTCGTGTCGAGGTCGCGCCCGTGCTATCCGGTGAGGATAGCGGTCGCCCTGATCCCCGCCTCGCGCGCATCCTTGCTGAGCTGGTTCGTCAGCGGGCACCCTCAGCCGCTACCAAGATCGCGCTCGTCGATCACGGCACTCCCATCTCGGAAGTAAATCGCGTGCGCAATGCTGTGGCCATGCAGCTGGCAGAGGAGTTGGGCACAGAGGTAGCGGCGGTGCAGGCCTGTTCTATGGAGCGCAGGGAAGGGGAGGCTTATGCATTTAACGAACCCCTGCTCGAATCGCTCGGTCAGTTGGACGGCTTTAGGGGCGGTCGTTTAATTCTCGCGATGTTTTTTCTGCTGCCCGGTCGTCATGCCGGAGTTGGCGGCGATGTGGCCGAAATCGCCGAGGGATTGGTTTTGGAGAAAGCGTTCAATGCGATCGAGACGACGCCCTTGCTTGGGGAACATCCTGGGCTGCTTGATATTTTAGAAGACCGCTTGCGATCGGTGCTTTGAGCGAACGAGTAAACTACGATTGCCGCAATCAGGGAGTAAATGCCAATGAATGCAGGGCTACCATCCGCTTAAAAAGTGGTTAACCGGTGATCGAAATCAGGCCATTATTGATCGCATAACGGGTGAGGCTGGCAACATCGTGCCGATTCAGTTTACGCATTAGATTGGTGCGGTGGTTCTCGGCCGTTTTGATGCTGATTTGCAATTTTGAGGCGATCTTGCGGGTGCTGTGGCTGTCTGCGATCAATTGTAAGATCTCACGTTCGCGTTTTGTTAGGATATGGGTTCCCGAATCGCTTGATTTTGGGTCAGACATGGCTTCGCGCAGCAGCAGCGTCACTTCGGGCCCAAAGTAACTGCCGCCGCTGGCGACGATCTCGGCACCTTTGCGCAGTTCCGACAGGGGCGCCGTTTTCTCCACAAAGCCATGGGCCCCAGCTTGTAGCAGTTCCCTGAGAAGGCTCGGACTTTGGAAGCCTGAAAAAATCAATACTTGGCTGTCGGGGATTTTCTCGCGGAAGCGGTGGAGTATCTCGATACCATTCAAACTGGGGAGCATAACGTCTAAAATGACAAAGTCGGGTTTTAGCTCAAGGCATGCTTCACTGCCGGCTAGACCGTCACTACTTTGAATAATAACTTCAAACAACTCCGGATCAAGCACAGCTTGGCTAATCATTTCACAAATAGCAGTTTGATCTTCTATAATCGCAACAGTCTTCATTTTTAAAATAAGGTGAAATAAGGAATTGCCATATTCATAGCATACTATCGGCTTTTAAAAAAGCTTTTTAATCCTTCGACCCTATGTTTCTGCCAGTCGGGAAATGATGTCTCCGTTGGCTCTGATCTTGGCGGATTTCAAGGCGAGCAGCACGGCACCCGCAACCGCTGGCATTCGCGGGCGTGTTTCGACTACTTCAAACCCGTGCTTGTGGAGGCGTGTTTTTAGGTTATTCCGAAAGTAGTTGTGTCGAGTTAGGCCACCACATTGCAAGACAGGCGCTTCGACTAATTTGAGCGCTTGGCGCGTGCACTTGGCTAGCCGGCATAGCTCCTCTAGCGCCTCGGATAGGATTAGAGCGGCGGCAGGATCGTCGCTTGCGGCCAGATCAATGACGATCGGCGCGAGCTGCGCCCGCTCGGTGCGTGTCAGTCCTTGATCATGAAGACGGCTCTTGAATTGAGTCATCGAGTTGATTCCGAGGAAGGTCATCACTTTGCCGATCAGTGCGCTCTCTGGTTGGCGTCCGTCCGCCTGTCGCACGCAGGCTTGGAGTGCACGGAGCCCTAGCCAGCTGCCGCTGCCCGCGTCGTCCACCAGGTCGCCCCAGCCGCCGCATTGCGAAATTTCACCAGCCTCATTACGTCCGTAAGAGGCCGACCCTGTTCCTGCAAGCAAGACCATGCCCGGTGCCCCCGCGAAGCCGCCTTCGAGGGCCGTTTCTAAGTCGTGGCCGACGGTAATTTGGGCGCGGGCGCCCTCTAGGCTCTCACGGGCGATTGCCAAGACTCGTTCTTGAGTGGATGCATCGCTCGCGCCGGCTAGTCCGAGGTGGGCCGCACATATTTCATGTCGTGCGATGCCCTCCGACGCTTGCTTGATTGCGTCTAGCAGGTTAGCTTCTACTTCTGTATGGGCTATCGTTCGTGGGTTGGTGGCACCGCTGAGACCCTGGCCGACGATTCGACCGGATGCATCGCTCAGAAGTGCTCGAGTCCGAGTGCCGCCGCCGTCGATGCCCAAAAAATACACGCTAAGCCCACTCCGGGGGATTTTGCAGTTCGGGTCGCAAGACACCGATGCAGGGTAGCTGGCGGTAGCGCTCGGCGAAGTCGAGGCCGTAGCCGACTACAAACTCATCGGGAATCTGGAAGCCGACAAAGTCGGCCTCAAAGTCTACGGTCCGAGTGGTGTTTTTATCGAGCAGAACACACGTTTTCAAAGAAGCCGGATTCATCGCTTTCAAGATCTCAACTACTCGGAATAGGGTGCTGCCCGAGTCCAGGATGTCATCAATGACCAGCACATCCAGGCCCTTCAGATCAAGCCGAATTTTATCGATAATTTCGGGTGCCTGGATTGGAATTACTTCGTCACGATAACTCGATATACGGACGCAGTCGAGTTGGATCGGCAGGCCTAGCTCACGGATGAGGTCGGCTACAAAAATGATCGCACCGTTGATAATCGCGATCACCGCCAGTTCACGGCCTTGGTAGGTCTGCGTGATTTGAGCCCCAAGTTCTTGAATGCGTTTTTTGATTGCGGTCTCATCGACGAGTATTTTGTCGATGTCTTCGAGGGGATTATGGGCGGAATTGTCGAGATGCATGCTAGCTATTACATATCGCTCAAATCCAAGTAGATTACAAGCCGATCTCATTTTTCTTTAGCTCACTTGGAAGTGTTCGTGCACAATACCTCCGCCGCGGGTGATGAGGCGGCCTTTTAGGAGCTCAAACTGCGCACATGAAAAAGCCGGACACGCTTAAAACGCATCCGGCTTCATCAAAATAGGCGTCTACTCGGGCTTAGACTGTTCCGAAGATCGTCTTGCCGTTGGAGCAAAGGTCCTCGGCCGCTTGAACTAGGCGAGCTGCCATGCTTTTCTCTGCCTTCTTCAGGTAGCTGCGTGGATCGTAGGTTTTTTTGTTGCCAACTTCGCCGTCGATTTTGAGCACACCTTCAATGTTCTCGCAGATATGTGTCACGACTGGGCGGGTGAAAGCATACTGTGTGTCGGTGTCGATGTTCATCTTGACCACACCATATTCGAGAGTCTCGCGGATGTCGCTTAGCTCGGAGCCGGAGCCGCCGTGGAAGACGAGGTCCATGAATGCGTCGGCACCATGTTTATCGGTAACTGCCTTCTGGCCGTCGCGAAGGATGGTCGGCTTGAGTTTGACGGCGCCGGGTTTGTAGGCTCCGTGCACGTTGCCGAAAGTCGCGGCAAAAAGGAAGCGGCCGATCGGCTGGAGGGCTTCATAGACATCGACCATGTCGCCAGGTGTCGTATAAAGTTTGTCAATCGGGAGGCCTGAGGTATCATGTCCATCCTCCTCGCCACCCACGCAGCCAGCTTCGACTTCGAGGATGATGTTGAGCTCGGCGCACTCTTTGAGGAGCCCTTTGGAAATCTCCAGGTTTTCCTTTAGATCAACAACCGAGCCGTCGAACATGTGCGACTGAAAGAGAGGACCTTTGCCTTCGGCAACCCGTTTGCGGGAGGCTTCGAGGAGCGGTTTGAGGAAGCCTTCGACCTTTTCCGGATGGCAGTGGTCGGTGTGGAGGGCGACGAGCACATCATACTTCTCCGCGAGAATGTGCGTGGCTTCGGCCAGCACGATCGCACCAAAGGCAGCATCGTTCACATTCAGGCCAGAGGCGAATTGACCGCCGCCTGTAGAAACTTGGATGATGCCGTCGGACTTCGCGTCAGCGAAAGCCTTGAGGGCAGCATTAATTGTCGTGATCGATGTGATATTGACAGCCGGATAGGCGTAGTTGCCCTTTTGGGCGGCGTCGAGCATCGCTTCGTATTGTTTAGGTGTGGCTACTGGCATCTTTCGATTAGTTTGATTTATCTGGTTTATGATTTAAGCAAGCGCTTCCAATGAAGCGATTAGATCAAACACAAGTTAAATCGCATATGTTTGTCTTTACAATCTTGTAATCGAGTGAAAGCCGTCGGCACGTGTCGCTCGTAACAGTACAGCTTGTGATCTTGCCTTGGCCTGACTTTTCGAGAGTTCCACTTGCACAGGGTGGCAAGTCCGGGTTCTCTCTATCTGTGGACTTCAAACTCAGCAGCGATTATTCCCCGCAGGGGGATCAGCCCGAGGCGATTCGACAGCTTGTCGCGTCGGTGCGCGCGGGCCACCGCTACCAAACCTTACTCGGGGTGACTGGTTCGGGCAAAACCTTTTCCATGGCCAACGTTATCCAGGAACTGCAACGCCCCGCACTCGTTATTTCCCACAACAAGACGCTCGCGGCGCAGCTCTATTCTGAGTTTAAAGCCTTCTTTCCTGAAAATGCAGTCGAGTACTTCGTCAGCTACTACGATTATTATCAGCCCGAGGCTTATATTCCTCAGACGGATACTTACATCGAGAAGGACTCTTCCATAAATGACGAGATCGAGCGCCTGCGTATCTCGGCCTCCTCCTCGCTGATCAGTCGTAACGACGTCATCGTGATTGCCAGCGTCTCCTGTATTTACGGACTCGGCTCGCCCGAGGATTTCAAGGCGATGATGATCCCCCTCCGCGGTGGGCTCGAATTATCCCGCGATGACTTTCTTGAGCAGTTGGTCGCCACGCTTTATAATCGAAATGACATTGACTTCAAGCGGGGAACCTTTCGTGTTCGCGGCGACGTGGTCGACATTTATCCTGCCTATATGGAGTCCGCCATTCGTGTTGAATTCTGGGGCGATGAGCTGGAAAGCATCCGCGAGCTCGACCCGGTGACCGGGGAAACAGGCGCGATCATGGAGATGTTTAATCTGTATCCGGCGACTCAATACGTAACGCCAAAGAATAAAATCGATGCCGCGATCGCAGGCATCCGACAAGAGCTCGATGAGCGCGTTGCCTATTTCGAATCACAAAATATGTTGCTTGAAGCGCAGCGCATACGAATGCGTACGGAATATGATATCGAGCTTCTTCAAGAGATGGGCTTCTGCACGGGCATTGAGAACTACTCTCGTTATCTCGCAGGGCGCAATCCGGGCGAGCGCCCCTTCTGCCTGATCGACTTTTTTCCAGAGGATTTTCTCCTCTTTGTCGACGAGAGTCATGTGACCCTGCCGCAAGTGCGTGCTATGTATAACGGTGATCGTGCTCGCAAGGAACGCCTCGTCGATTATGGCTTTCGCCTACCCTCGGCAATGGACAATCGCCCGCAGAAGCTCGAGGAATTCGAAGCGATCACCGGGCAGACTATTTACGTTTCAGCCACTCCCGCCCAGCACGAATTGGACGTATCGCAGACGATTGCTGAGCAAGTCATTCGGCCGACGGGGCTAGTGGATCCGATGATGGAAATGCGCCCGATTAAAGGGCAGGTTGAAGACTTTATTGGTGAAGTGCGCAAGGCATCCGAGGCGGGCGAGCGAACCTTGGCCACAACTTTGACCAAGCGCATGTCCGAAGACCTCTCTGACTACCTGCGCGAAGCGGGGCTGAAGGTGGAATATCTGCATTCCGATATCGATGCAATCGAACGCGTCGAAATACTCCGCCGCTTGCGAAAGGGCGAATTTGATGCACTCGTCGGGGTCAACCTTCTACGAGAAGGCCTCGACCTGCCTGAGGTCGCGCTCGTCGCGATACTCGACGCGGATAAAGAAGGCTTCCTCCGTAGCGCGACGAGTCTGATTCAGACTGCCGGCCGTGCAGCGCGCCACGAAAAGGGGCGCGTTATTCTCTATGCCGATGTGATCACCAATTCAATTAGGCAGACGTTGGAAACCACCGACTACCGGCGCGAAAAGCAACTCGCCTACAACAAGGAGCACGGTATTATCCCCGTCGGTGTGAAACGTAGTATCGACGAGAGCCTTCACGCCCCTGGCAAACGCTATGAACAAGAGGAGACGGCCGCCGTCGGTTTACTCGCCGAGTCGGACGACCGCGACGTGGCCAGTGTCATCGCCGAGATGGAGGAAGAGATGCTGGACGCCGCCCGCAAGCTCGAGTTTGAAAAAGCCGCGATGATCCGAGACCAGATTGAGACCTTGCAAAGTGGCCAACACGGTGGCGGCGAATATGGTGGCGCTAAATCTAAGCCCTACAAAAAACGTAAATCAAAAACCGTTTATAACGCCAAAGGAATGCCCAAGAAACGACGTTGATCTTAAAAAGAGTTCTAAACTACTCCTCTGTTTCGTCTTCCTCGCCACTGCTGCCGGTCAGGGACTCGCCCGCTTTCGGATGGACTTTTTCCATGATGAGCTGCGTCAGTTCGTTGGCCAGCTCAGGCGTATCTCGGAGGTGCTGTTTGGCGGCTTCGCGGCCCTGGCCTATCATTTCACCCTTATAGGCGACCCAAGAACCCTTCTTTTCAAGAATCTTGTGCTCGACCCCGAGGTCGACGAGCGAGCCTGTGTGGGAAATGCCTTCGTTGTACATGATATCGAATTCACTCTCAGTGAAAGGCGGGGCGACCTTGTTTTTCACGATCTTGATGCGAGTACGATTGCCCACGACTTTGCCGTTACTTTCCTTAATCTGGCCGATGCGGCGAATATCCATCCGCACGGAGGCGAAGAACTTGAGGGCGCGGCCACCGGGTTGCGTCTCGGGGCTACCGAACATGACCCCGATTTTTTCGCGGATTTGGTTGGTAAAGAGCACCACGCATTGCGATTTGCTGATCGCGGCGGTCAGGCGGCGCATCGCCTGGCTCATCATACGGGCTTGCAGGCCGACCGTGGTATCGCCCATTTGACCGTCGAGTTCGTTCTTCGAGACGAGGGCGGCCACCGAGTCGACTACAATGATATCGACCGCATTGGAACGGATTAGCGTTTCGGTGATATTGAGGGCGTCTTCGCCGCTTTCAGGCTGCGCGACCATCAGGTTGTCGAGATCGACACCGACGACTTTCGCGTAGCGAGGGTCGAGGGCGTGCTCGACGTCGATAAAGACGGCGTTGCCGCCTTCTTTTTGCGCCTGAGCGATGGCGCTGAGACAGAAAGTGGTCTTACCGGAACTCTCGGGGCCATAGATCTCGCAGATGCGGCCGCGGGGGAGGCCGCCTGTGCCGAGCGCGATGTCGATCGCAATCGAGCCGGTGGAGATGACGTCGATCTCCATTTTAGTCGCTTCGCCGAGGCGCATAAGGGCGCCGGGGCCGAACTGTTTGTTGATGCCGGAGATGGCAAGATCAAGGTTCTTGCGGTCGGCTTCGGGGTTGCGAGCTGCGCGTTCGGTCTTTTGGATTTGTGCTTTGGCGGCCATAATATTATAGTTCTTTCGGTTAAAATATCGTATTTGCAACTCACTTTGAAACACGGAATCCACTTGGCAAGACTAAATGATAATTTGTTCACTACTTCAATGGCCCATGCTCAACCGCGTGAATTAGGCTGTTTCCTGCTCACGCGCTTTGGTTGGGTGCGAGTGCGTTTCACCGAGGCGGGCTTGTCAGAGCTGGTCTTTGTCGACAATCCGCTGGAGATTGAAGGCGATAGTGTCTTCCGCGCTGCCTTTATGGAGTGGCTGAGTGTCTTTGAGCGGCTGGATGCCGAGGCGCAGTGGCGCTGTCTCGATCCTGCGGGTACGGACTTCCAAAAATGCGTCTGGCGGGCTCTTTTGAAGATTCCCTTCGGCAGACGCACGAGCTACGGGCAGATCGCCGGGGACTTGAGTCGGCCGAAGGCGAGTCGTGCGGTCGGCTCGGCCGTGGGTGCGAATCCGGTCTCGTTGCTGATCCCTTGCCACCGCGTGCTGCCGGGCTCGGGGCGCTCGGGCAATTATCGCTGGGGCGCCGATCGAAAGCTCGCGCTGCTTGACGCCGAGCAAGAGTCGGGCTCTGATCTGTGTTCTTTATTCAAATGAGCACACCCGAGCTATCTGATCGACAAACAGCCTCTGCCCGCGGCCTGCGCTATGCACGTAGAGCGGGCTATGTGTTAACGGCGCTGCTGCTGGCTTTGGGCATTACCGCACTCGTCAAAGGGCAGGGCACTTTTGAAACTTTTAAAGGCATTTATTTCGTCGCCTATGGCATCGTGATCAGTCTGCCCTTTGCGCGTATGTCGGACAAAGTATGGCGCAGATGCTATGGCTTGCTGGTCGGGCTTTCGGCTTTGTTTGTCTTCGTTATGGTCGCAGTTGTGATGTTTGCCTACATGGCGGCCGATGCCCGGGGCGAACGCCTCGGCGTGCCGGGCTTTGAAGGCACGCTGATTTTTCTCGCGCTGCTCCAAGTGCCCGTGGTGCTCTTTCAACGTAAGCCGGATTTGTTGGACTGATGCAGTATAAACACGTCATCTGGGACTGGAACGGAACGCTCCTCAACGATACTTGGCTCTGCGTCGAAGTGCTCAACGGTCTTCTTGCGCGACGCGGACGCGCGCCGATCTCTGAAGACGTTTACCGCGAAAATTTCGGCTTTCCGGTCATCCACTTCTACGAATATCTCGGCTTCGACACGGATGTGGACAGCTTCGATCAGGTCAGCCGCGAATTTATCGGCGACTACGAGGCGCGCTGGTTCGACGAGTGTGCGCTTCATCGAGACGCGCACGAAGTCCTCACGGCGATGTCTGGGCTTGGCCTGACACATTCGGTGCTTTCAGCGGCCAAACAAGAGGCGCTCGATGCGGGTATCGTTCATTATGGTATCCGCGAACATTTCACCGGCTTGGTCGGCACGGATAATATTTACGCAGAGGGCAAAGTGGCCCGCGGGCTGCACTGGATCGAGCAGCTCCCGTGGAAGCCCGAAGAGGTCGTTATGATCGGCGACACTTTGCACGACTTCGAAGTCGCTGAGGCTATCGGTACGGACTGCATCCTCATGGCGCATGGGCACCACACGCCGGAGCGCCTCGCGGCGACCGGTAAGCGTATCGTGCATTCGCTGCGCGAGTTGGTGGAGGTGCTGGGCGAAGAGTAAGTCTGCGCAGGCTCTGAGCTTATCCGAGCAGCTCATTCAAGAGATGACTGATGCTGTGCATGCTGACCGGCTTGACGAGGATTCCGTCGAAGCCGCCATGATCAACTCGTTCATGCGTTTCGGCCGAAGCGTCGGCCGTAAAGGCGACAATAGGCACTGCTTTATTCGTGGCATTCGGTAGACCACTGCGTATTTTTTTCGTTACGACGTAGCCCGAATCCCCGGGCATCTGTAGATCCATAAAGATGCAATCATACTGCTTCTCGGCCAACAGCTGCAGAGCCTGTTCACCGCTGGTTACGGTATCGCTTTTAAAGTTTAAACGCTCGAGCATTTTATTCATGACAACTCGGTTGGCCGAATCGTCATCTACGATCAAAGCCTGTCGCTCTCCTTCGAGTCGCTTGATCGTCTCGGGCTCATTGTTTTCTTCGGGTGCATCAGTCGGTTCTGCCTTGATCGAAAAGATGAAGCTGGAGCCCACGCCAGGCGCGCTCTCGACTTTAATCTGCCCCCCCATCAACTCGATGAGCTGCTTAGAGATCGAGAGCCCGAGCCCGGTGCCTCCGTATTTGCGGGTGTCCGAATTGTCCTCCTGCGTAAATGGCATAAAGAGATTCTCATGGAAATTAGGGTCGATCCCGATGCCGTTGTCCTTGATCGTAAATTCTATTTTACCGCTAGGCAGGCTTTTTACTTTGATCGAGATCTCTCCCTTGTCCGGGGTGAATTTAACCGCATTGCCCAATAAGTTGAGCAGCACTTGCTCAAGCCGAACGGAATCGTAAATGTAGTAGTCCTGCTTCAGTTCGTAGTCCGTGCGGAGCTGCATCTGTTTTTCTTTGATGCGGGCGCCCAAAACATCCAGAGCTTCTTTAATCGTATCCGGAAGCTTATGCTTTTTCAGGATAAGTTCCAGTTTGCCCGCCTCGGATTTTGAATATTCGAGGATGCTATTGATCAGCTCCAGCAGCGCATGCGCTGAAGATGTGATGGTCGCTAAATAATCGGCGTAGGAATCATCTTTCATCTCTGCGGAGAGTAGTTCGGCCATGCCGCAGATCCCGTTGAGTGGCGTCCGAATTTCATGACTCATCGTTGAGAGAAAGGAGGCTTTGGTTTTGAGCGCCGCTTCTGCCTTTTCCTTTGCTCGGATCAGATCGAGTTCCAGCGTCTTTCGCTTATGGATGTTCATCGTCGTGCCGGTCATCGCCAGGCCGCGCCCCGTTGCGGTGCGCCGGCTGACGATGCCAGTTTCCAGCACCCACTCATAGATGCCCTCCGAGTCGAGGTAGCGGTGCTCGCAGAGCCATTCATCAGCTTTGCCCTCGGTGCATTCGCGTAGAGATTTCAGCACGTAGTCGAGGTCATCAGGGTGCACTCGTTTGACCCAGTAGTCGGATGTTTTATCCACGCTGTCGCAATTGTAGCCCAAGATGCATTCCCCGTCCGCATAGACATTCAGATGGTCGCTGGGGAGATCCCACTCCCACCAGGCCATGCCGGCGGTTTGCATGGCGCGCGATAAGCGCGAGCGTATTTGATTGGAATCCGTCACGTCGGTGAAGGTGATGATCACGCCGTTAATTTCATGCGCAGCATCGAAAAAGGGCGTCATGCGGCGCAAGTAGGCAACCCCTTTTGCGGTGGTCGCTTCGCGCTCGTTACGGATGCCCGTGCGGAGCACCTGCTTCAGGTCTAAAAGCATTTCATCGCGGCGCTCCAGATGGTAGGCGATCTGCTCAATGGAGCGCCCTATGTCTTGAGGTATTAGGCTGAATGCGAAGGAGATGGCTGGGTTGAATCGTTTAATTTTGAGCTCATTGTCCACGTAGAGAACGCCGTCCTGTGTGCTGGCAAGCAAGTTTTCGTGGTCTTTATTCAGCTCGAGGACTTCCTTGTTCTTGGCTTCTAGCTCCGCATTTACGGCGTAGAGGTCAGTGTTCATGGTGTAGAGCTCTTCGTTGGTGCTTTGCAGCTCCTCGTTAGCGACTTGCACCTCTTCGTTAATAGCTTGCAGCTCCTCGTTACTGCTCTGCAGTTCTTCAACGGTTGCTTGCAGATTTTCTTTGGTCGAGCGCAGTTCGTCTTCCAGCATCCGCATGCGCGAGCGGGTCTCTTTATCGACTTGAAAATCGCTGGGAGGCTCTGCCGTCTCGACGATCTGAGCCGCGTCTTTTCTGGGCTCAAACGTGACCAGTAGCAGGCCGAGATCATTCTCGCCATCGAGGTAAGGCACGATGGAGACATCGATCACCTCGTTACCCTGTCGGCTGGTGCAGCTGATCCCTTCTGAGCGGAGCGCCTGCTTCTGTGAGAGCACTCGCTGCAGCGTCGTGGAGACGGCCAGTTTGAGATCACCCTCAAGCAAGGAGAGGAAGTCTTGATCCGCCCGGCCTTCATTAGGCCGACAATAGTTGGCCGCACCGCCAAAGTAGTGGCGCACCTCCCGATCGCGGGTGATGAGCACCCCAGCCGGCGCAAAGCGCTTGAGCACGAGATCGTAGGCATCCAAGAGATTACGCTCGACGGAAACCGTCGTGGTACGTGACGGGGGGAAGGTCATGCCATCCAAGGCTTGCGCTTGGGTGCGGGCGTAGAGTTGCTGCGGGTGCCCCTTCTGTGAGAGTTCACCTTGTTTACTGTATATTTTTCCAGCAGTCGAGACTGACTGGAATACGTTTTCAAGCTTCCCCGGGCTCTCGCTGGCACCCAGTAAGAGGTGGCCATGCTTCAGCAGCGCATAATGGAAGCAACGCAAGGCGGATTCCTGCGCTTCCGGCTTCAAGTAGATCAGTAAGTTGCGGCAGGTCACCAGATCCATGCGTGTGAAGGGCGGATCCACCAGCAAATTATGAGGCGCAAAAACGACTTTTTGCCGGATCTTCGATTTAACTCGGAAACTGTCTTTGCCCTCGAGGTGGAAGTAGCGATGCAGTCGTTCTTTACTCAGGTTGGCGACAGATTCTTTCGTATAGATGCCTTGTCCGGCGCGCTGGATGGATCCTCTATGGACGTCGGTCGCGAAGATTCTGATCTTACCTTTGTAGCCATGTTTGCGCGCGAGCTCGTCGCAAAGGATGGCGATCGAATAGGCCTCTTCGCCACTGGCACAGCCTGCCACCCAAATACGAAATTGTGCGGGAGCCGCGTTCGAGGAGAAGGCGGGCTCGATCACTTTCTGAGCCAGCTCGCCATAGACCTTGGGATCTCTGAAAAATTGAGTGACACCGATCAGCAAGTCTCGATAGAGGGCGTCCGACTCCGCCTGATCCTGCTCTAGAAATTTGAGGTAATCGACGGCGTCCTTCACCGAGTGTAGCTCCATGCGCCGCTCGATACGCCGGCTCACGCTGGTAATTTTATAGCGCGAGAAATCGATCTCGTAGATGCGTTCGAGGAACTCGAATAATTCTGCGTAGCCGATGTTCAGTGTTTCGACGAGTGCGTCTTGGCGAAGTAGGCGCGGGCCGGCGTATCCAAGTGCGAGTTGCTTTGGATCGCCTGTATACTCTTTGATCGCAGGCCACATGGCCTCGGGTGCCATAATAGCGTGGCAGATCCCCCGGCTGATCACGCTTTGCGGCATCGAGGGGAACTCGGCGCTTTCCGGAGACTGCGCGATGACGAGGCCACCGCTTTTCTGTATGGCCGCGGCTCCCTGTGCGCCGTCCGAGCCGGTTCCGGAAAAGACAATGCCGACGGCGCGTTCACCATAGGCCTCCGCGGCGGATTCCATAAAAATGTTGATCGGTAGTTTATCCAGCTGTCGCGGGCCCAGCTCAAAGTGCCCATCTTTAATCGTCATCAGTCGTCCGGCCGGAATCAGGTAGACTTGATTCAATTCGATCGGCATCTCGGACTCGACCTTCTGTATCGGCAGCGAGGTATAGTCCTTCAATATTTGAGCCATCAGGCTTTTGAAGTCCGGCGACAGGTGCTGGACGATCACAAAACTTGCGTTAGGCTCCTCCCCTACAGTTTTAAAGAAATCCTCCAGCGGAGCAAGTCCGCCAGCTGAGGCACCGAGAGTAACTATAAGGTTTTGCATAGCGCGAACTTCGCATGCATACTAGAATCGAATTCTCCTATAGCAAGCTCCACTTTGGCCATTCGGAGTAGGAGGATGCAATTATAAGCCTAATTTTTTTTCGTTAGAGCAAGTTTTATGGCAAGCCACTCCTGGACTGGGCTCAGGGCTGATGGTTGTGTGTTATTTCACCATGTACCCTAAGCTGTAATACCTAGTTCTAACCTAGGGTAAAATACGCAAAAAGACCCTGAGCTCGAATCAACTTTTTTGCCAAACGAAGGGCAATGATGGAGCATTGCCGACCCGATTCTTCGGGACTTACACTTCCACCGAAAAGCCGAGTGCTTCTTCGTCGAACACCATGCTGGCCACGTGGGTGGCGGGGCCTGTCATGCGGATCGCGAAATCATCGCCGATATGGATGCCGATCCGGCCGCCTGGCATGTGCACGGTGATGTCACGGTCGCAGAGACCGATGCGGTGGGCGACGGCGGCGGCTGCGCTGCTGCTGGAGCCGGAGGCGAGGGTGTAGCCGGCTCCGCGTTCCCAGATTTCGATTTGGATGTTGTTACGGTCGATGACCTTGAGGAATTGCACGTTCGTTCGGTTAGGGAAGGCTTCGTGCACTTCGATCGCCGCGCCGTCTGTATGCGCTTGCTTGGCGCTGATCTCGTCTTGCACGACCACGCAGTGCGGGTTGCCGATATCGGCGATGTAGACGGTCTGCGTTTTGCCGTTAAAAGTGAGCGGCTGCCCGATGTTATGGTCGCTCTGCTCGGGGCCATCGACGGGGATGTGGCTCATGCCGAAGTGGACCTGACCCATATCGACAGTGATCGACTCCGCGCCCTCAGCGATCTGGCAGGTCACAAGGCCGCCGAGTGTGTCGACTGTGAAGGCTTCGTTCTTCACCGCGCCGGTATCGTAGAGGTAGCGTGCGAAGATACGCAGACCGTTACCGCTTTTTTCCGCCTCGCTACCATCGGGATTCATGATGCGTAGGCCGAAGTCGGCCTTGTCTGTTTGAAGGGGGCCATAGAGTATCCCGTCCGAGCCGAGCCCGAAATTGCGGTGGCAGATACGGACGATGGCATCGGTGCCAGGCAGTTCGTTCGCGTCCTTCGGGTCGAGGACAAGATAGTCATTACCCAGGGCGTGGTATTTGGCGTATTTCATTGCGTGTTATTCAAACATGCTTCGAATCCGAGGCAAATGTTTAGTCGGGAATTTTAGGCCAGACCAGTGTCTTAAGTTGTAAATAGTCGACATTAGAGCATGTTGCATCTAACTATATGTAATATGCTCTAATGGCTGACGCGGTAGCGATGCGACGCCAGTCGCGTCGACGTAGAAAACGATCCGGCAGCGCTGTGGATCGTCGACCCCGCTGGCGCGGGTTCGCTACATATTCAAAACTCAGTGCACTAAGGCGCGTTCACGAACTTCTGGAGATCGGTCATCCCGAGGACGTGTTCCGAGTCCAACGACGTCATTCACCGTCGCATACGCTTCCCCGGGTTCTTAATCTTCCAGTAATTCTTTTGGCATCTCCTTCTCGCTAAGCCGCTCGATTTTTGCGCCGATGGCAGTCAGTTTGTGCTCGAAGCGCTCGTAGCCCCGGTCGAGGTGGTAGATACGCTGGATCCAGGTGTCCCCCTCGGCCGCGAAGGCCGCGAGGATGAGCGCGGCGGAGGCCCTCAGGTCGGAGGCCATGACGGGCGCACCGGAGAGCTTACTTGCGCCCTTAATGATCGCACTGGGGCCTTCGATCGAAATGTCCGCGCCCATTCGTTGGAGCTCGGGCACGTGCATGAAACGGTTGGGGTAGATGCGCTCAGTTATGATGGATAGGCCATCCGTTTGAGTCATCAGAGCACTGAGTTGTGCCTGCAAGTCGGTCGGGTAACCCGGGTGGGGCAGGGTGATAACGTCGACCGGTTTGAGTGAACCTTGGTAGGGCAGCACGCGGATAGAGTCCTCGCCTAGCTCCATCGGCAGGCCGGCCTCTTCGAGCTTGTCGAGGAAGGCGCCGAGCAGTTTTGGGGCGATGCCCTTCACCGTGACGTCGCCGCGGGTGATGGCTGCGGCGATGACGAAGGTGCCCGCCTCGATCCGGTCGGCGATCACGCTGTGTTCGCAGCCGTGAAGTTTGTCGACGCCCGTGATGGTGAGCTCGGGGCTGCCGATCCCTTCGATCCGTGCCCCCATTTTGACTAAGAGTTGGCAGAGGTCGACGACTTCAGGCTCACACGCGGCGCATTCGAGGCGGGTAGTACCGGGGGCGAGCACGGCGGCCATGACGATATTGGCTGTGCCGGTTACGGTGCTGCCACTGCGGCCGCCTAAGAAGATGGGGCCGCCTTTGATCTTACTGGCGTTGACACGGACATAGCCGTTGGAGATCTCGACTTGGCAGTTGAGCTTTTTGAGTCCTTTGATGTGCAGGTCGATCGGCCGCGGGCCGATCACGCAACCGCCGGGAATGGAGACCTCGGCTTTACGCATGCGCGCAACGAGGGGGCCGAGCAGGCAGACGGAGGCTCGCATCTTGCGCACCAGCTCGTAAGGGGCGATGTGGGTGATCTGCTTCGAGGTGATCTCCCAGACGCCGGGTTCCAGCTGGGTCGTTTCGGCCCCGATATGGCGTAAGATCTCGAGCATGAAACGCATGTCGCTCAAGTCCGGAACATTGCGCAGCACGACGGTCTCGTCGGTCAGCAGCGTGGCAGCGAGGATAGGTAGTGCGGCATTTTTCGCCCCACCCACTTCGATCTGCCCATGCAGGGGGCCGCTACCGCTAACTTTAAAAACATCCATGAGTCATCAATTATAGATTTGTAGCAGCAAGCGCCCAAGAGGTGTTCGCTATTGTTTTCAGTTATCGCCTCCGGCGAGTTGGGGCAGGATCTTTCTAGAATTCACTAAGAAGATACGTTTTCGTTCGTCCGGCGGTCATTGCGGCGGGGGCCGCCGCGCTTACGTCCGGGGCCGCCGCGATTGCCGCCGCGTCCGCGGTTTTGGCCCTCACGCTTACCGCCTTTGCCTTGAGGACGCCCGCCCCGGCCTTGGCGGCTTCGTTTGTCGCTCTTTTTTAGGGTGGTTTCCGGCTCATTGCCGAAAAGCTTGCCGAAAAATCCGCTAATTGCAGCGAGAAGTCCTCCTTTGGATTTTTTAGTGGACGCAGCGGGCTTGCGGGCACCGGGGCGTGGGCTGCCTGGCTTGCCTTCGGGTCGAGCGGGTCGGTTCTTGTCGCGTTCGGCACGGCGGGCATCACGCTCGGTGCGGCGTTCAGTGAGTCGGGCTTCGACCCGGGCGATCGCGGCGAGTGTCTCGGGGCTGGGTAGCGGATTGGTTTCGCGGCGGGGGGCGCGTGGTGCACGTTCGGCCCGCGGTTCGCGTTCAGCGCGCGGTTCGCGTTCGGCCCGCGGTTCGCGGCGCGGCTCTGCAGCAGGCGAGGCTTGGCCGCTGAGTTTTTCTTCTTTGATCGCCTCGGCCGCGTTGACCTCGCCGATTTTGGCGTTCTTGAGGGAGACGACTTCAGTCTTGAATCCCCCGCTGCGGCGGCGGGTGCGTGGCTTTTGCGAGGCGTCGGTGCTAGGAGTATAATTCTGGCTTTGGGAGGTGGTTGGGTTGTCTTCTTCGAATTCTGGCATGGTCGTATGAGTTAATATGTGAGTGTAATCCTTCGGCTAGAGCAGTCATAGCCGGTGGCTGGGATCCGTTGGTAGGCGTCGGGAGGCGAGCGATTTGATCAGTTTGGCGGCACGAGGTGCGCGGGGATCTGGATCGCATCGGTGTGGACGGAATAGTATCGCTAGTGAAATGGTTTTTTTGGCGCAAGGGTTAATGTGGGATTATACTCACATTGTTGGCTGAAAGTTGCTTGGGGCTAGGGAATCCGCTTGCTAGTGTGCGACGATCTACCTAGGCAATGAGGAATGGATAAACTCGATGAAATTTTTGACCAGCAAGATGCCCTCAACAAGCGTATCGGCGTGAACACCGACGGCATGTCGGACGAAGAAAAAGCCAAGTGGGTGCTCAACTACACCCGCGCCATGCAGCAGGAGATTGCCGAGCTGATCGACTCGGTGCCTTGGAAATGGTGGGCGAAATACCAGGAGTTCGACGAGCAAAACGCCAAGGTCGAGGTGGTCGATCTCTTCCACTTCCTCATCTCGCTTGCTCAGGTGCTAGGGATGACGCCAGAAGACGTCTACGAGGCCTATACCAAGAAAAACAAGGTCAACCACAACCGCCAAGACAGCGGCTACGTGAAAAAGGACGAGGATGACTCGCGGCACATTTAGCACATCTTACGATGTGAATGACTCATTGTGGATGACAAATGACTGATGAGTGATCGCAGATACCTCAGTCATTAATCATCATCGATCAGTCATCTAATAATGAACGAAAACCCTATCGTGATTGTACTCTATGTCGGCATCGCCGTCTATGTGGGGAAAATGTATTGGGGTGACTGCCGGGCGGCTGAGGCAGGTGCCGATTGTTCCGGTGCGATGCCCGGGGCGACAACCGCGCCACTTGGCGCCTACATGATCGGTGCACTCGGCGCGCTCCTGCTGCTCGGGCTCGAAACCGGTGGCGAGATCGCACTCGGCGTGGCCGATGAGCAGTCGGAGATGGTCTGGTATTTTCTCTTTGCCATCATCGCGGCCGGCGTGGTCGAGGAGGTCATCTTTCGCGGATTCCTCGTCGTGGAGAATAAGGGGCGGGCCTGGCTTGTCGCCAGTTGTCTCGCTTTTTCGATCATTTTTGCCCTGATCCACGCGCACCTCTGGACGACTGAAGACGGCTTTGAGTGGACCTTTACAGCCAAAGCTTTTTTTAGCACGGGCATTCTCTTTGCTAACTCGTTGTGGTTCTACGCGGTGCGCTTCGGCCCCTGGAATCCAAACGGCTCGCTCATCCCCTGCATGTGTGCACACGCAATCAGTAATCTCGGGGTGTTTTTGGTCAAGCTGGTGCAGGGCTACGTGCTCTTCTAGTGCCCAGCAATTTGCTTTCGACCGCTCGGAGCTCGAGCAGCTCGACTCGAGTGCAGGTAATTTTCGCCGTTTTTTAGTCGCATGGGGCGTAGAGTTTAGTAATTTGCAGCGTTTTCCCAAATTCAAACTATCATGGAAAACATACCAAATGTCTTAGCCGCCCGTTATGCATCGAAGTCGATGAAGGCTGTCTGGAGCGCGGAAGGGCGCATCGCGCTCGAGCGTGATTACTGGATTGCCGTGCTGCGCGCGCAGAAAGATCTCGGGCTCGATATTCCGCAGGACGCGATCGATGCCTACGAGCGCGTGAAGGGCACAATCTGCCTGGAATCGATCAACGAGCGAGAGGCCATCACCCGGCACGACGTCAAGGCGAGGATTGAAGAATTCTGTGATCTCGCGGGCTACGAGCACATCCATAAGGGATTGACTAGCCGTGACTTGACCGAAAATGTCGAACAGCTCCAGATTATTCAGGCCCTTGAAGTCGTCCGCATCAAGGCCGTCGCCGCCCTGCTCAAAGTCGCTGAGCGGGCCGAGGAGTGGAAGCATCTCGTGATCACCGCGCGCACGCACAACGTGCCCGCCCAGCCTACCACCTTCGGGAAGCGCCTCGCCATGTTTGGCGAAGACCTGCTCTGCGCCGTCCGCGAGCTCGACCGCATCATTAACAATTATCCTGTCCGCGGACTTAAAGGCCCTGTGGGCACCCAGATGGACCTACTTACACTCTTTGGTGGGGACTCGGAAAAGGTCGCCTTGCTCGAAGATCGCATCCTCGATCATCTTGGCGTAGGTGCCGCACTGGATAATGTCGGCCAGGTCTACCCGCGCGGGCTTGATTTTGAAGTCGTCTCGGTCTTCGTGCGCCTTGCTTCGGGTCCCTCCAGCTTCGCCAAGACGCTCCGTATTATGGCTGGCCACGAACTGGCTAGTGAGGGCTTTGCCAAGGGGCAGGTCGGCTCCTCCGCGATGCCCCATAAGATGAATAGCCGCAGCTGCGAGCGACTCAACGGCTTCGCCGTTATTCTAAAGGGGCACCTTACCATGGCTGCTGAGCTCGCCGGCGACCAGTGGAACGAGGGTGACGTCTCCTGTTCCGTGGTGCGCCGCGTCTTCCTGCCCGACAGCTTCTTTGCGATTGATGGGCTTATTGATACCTTTCTTACGATCCTCAATCAGATGGAAGTTTATCCTGCTGTTATTAACTTGGAAAATCAGCGCTACGGTCCTTTTCTCGCCACGACCACCGTTCTGATGGAAGCGGTCAAAGCCGGTGCCGGTCGGGAAGAAGCCCACGAGGCGATCAAGGAGCATGCCGTGCAGACTGTTCGTGACCTCCGTTCTGGCGAGATTACAAGTAACAACCTCGTAGAGCGCCTCGCTTCCGACGCCCGTCTGGGGCTTTCTTTAGAGCAGCTCACCGAGATGATGGCACGTGCCCAGGCCATGACCGGTCTCGCCGCGACACAAGTTGAAAAATTCTGCGCCACCGTCCGTGAAGAAGCTCAGAGCGTCCCCACTGCTGCCGACTACACGCCCGGTGCAATTCTTTAAAGATTGCTTTCGGAAGCGGCCCCCATAGACACAACACACCCTTAATTTTTAAACACCTAAAATACAAAATATGTCAGAACAACTCGAAGGAAACTGTCTCGTCGCCCAATCCGGCGGCCCCACATCTGTAATCAACGCTAGCCTCTCCGGCGTCGTCGCCGAAGCGCTCAACCATGAGTGCATCGAAGAGATCTACGGCGGCCTCAACGGCGTGCTCGGCATCCTCAATGAGCAACTCATCGACCTTGCAGCCGAGTCTCAGCAAAACATCCGCGGCCTTCGCTTTACGCCTGGTGCCGCCCTCGGCACTTGCCGCTACAAGCTCAAGAAGCAGGCCGATTTTGATCGCGTGCTCCAGGTCTTCGAAGCGCATAATATACGCTACTTCTTCTATGCGGGTGGTAACGATTCCCAAGATACTGCCGACAAAATTTCCAAGCTCGCTCAAGAGCGCGGTTACGCGCTCCGCGTCATTGGTATTCCCAAGACCATCGATAACGACCTTGTCAGCACGGACCACACGCCCGGATATGGTTCTGTCATCAAATACATTGCGACCACGGTTAAAGAAATCGCTGCCGATAACGCCGGGATGGGGCAGCACGACCTCGTGCAGATCATCGAAGTGATGGGGCGCAGCGCCGGCTGGATCGCTGCGGGTGCCGCGTTGGCCAAGCGCCGCGACGATCCCAATGCCGCTCCGCACCTTATTTATTTGCCAGAGGTCGCGTTCTCGCCGGAGAAGTTCATCGCCGACGTGCAGCATGTGCTCCAGAAGGAAAAATACTGCGTCGTTGTAGTCGGCGAAGGTCTCGTCGACGCCGATGGTAACTTTGTCTCCACTGATGGCGCCAGTGCGGATGCTTTCGGCCATTCGCAACTCGGCGGCGCTGGCGAATACCTCCGCAGCCTCGTCGAAGAGTCTCTCCAGGTCAAAGCCCGCTCCGTCAAACTGGGCATGGCGCAGCGCGCTGCCGTGCATTGCTCCTCACAGGCCGACAACGACGAAGCCTACCTAGCTGGCCAAGCTGCCGTTCAAGCCGCCGTTGCAGGACACACCGATAAGATGGTGACCCTGCTTCGTGGCGAGGGTGATACCTATACGTGCGAGACTGGCCTCGTCGACCTCTCCGAGATAGCCAACGGCGTGAAAAAGCTCCCCGAGAGCTGGATCAACGAAGATGGCGTCAGCATGAACTACAACTTCTACAAATACGCACTCCCCCTCATTCAGGGCGAAGTGCAAGTGCCCTACGATAATGGCGTGCCCGCTCTCATCCAACTCAAGATGGAGAAGATCGACCGCAAACTCGGCGCTCACAGCTTCGAGTAAGCTGTAGTCGGATGGATTCTATCCTCCGACCCGCCCGTGCAGGTAGGCGAATCGAAAGCTGGGGCGATAGAATCACCCCACTACCGTAAAAGTCAGTTTTACAAGCCCCGCTCGGTAGAGCGGGGCTTTTTGCTGGGGTGGGTCATCTCGCCAAGATAACCGTCCGGCAGTGATGCTGTATGACCGTATTATTATGGTGGGTCGTCACACCCCGTAGTCGAACGGCGGCTTGAACAAGACCGGCCCACTTAAACAGGCCAATCGCCATTCTCGATCAGGGTTCCACCATGCCGCTCCATCGTCGCCGCGGTCATCTCATAAACCCAAACTTCGCCGAGCGCGTCGCCCTCTGGCGCAAAGCAGTCCACTCGCAGGCGCGTGTACTCATTCTCGGCCTCCGTCCGCCCAGGCACGTAGCCTTCCAGATAGTCGAGGCGCAGAAAGTCCGCTTCGGTGGCAAACTCCAGCACATAGCCTACTACCCACGCATCCCCTTTCAGGAGCAAGCCCGGGTAGCCCAGATGCAGATCATGGAGCTGCCCCCTAACCTTGGCCGCCACCGGCTCACTTGCCAGCTTGCCCTCGCAAAACTCTGGCCAGTAATGCCCCCCCGGCTTGAGGGTGCCATAAACAAAAACGTTCCAGTCGTTACCCATCCACTCGCTTACATCCGCTGCCGCACTGACTCATAGAGGCAAACGCCCGCTGAGACGGATACGTTTAAGCAGTCCACCGTGCCGTGCATCGGGATACTGACTAGGTGGTCGCAGAGGTCGCCTGTCACCTTTCGGAGACCCCAGCCCTCGCTGCCGAGCACGAAGGCGGTCGGCCCCGTCAAATCGACGTCGTAGAGCATATCATTGCCGCGATCCGAGGTACCCACGATTTTAATTCCTGTGTCGTGGAACTTGCGCAGCATCATCCCAATATTTTTGATCCTGAGGAAGGGGACATCATCTGCCCCGCCACAGGAGATGTCACGCACAGTCGGCGTGATGCCGCAAGCGCCCTTGACGGGCGCTAGCACTGCAGTCACTCCTGCGCCCGAGGCCGTACGGAGGCATGCCCCTAGATTATGGGGATCCTGTACACCTTCAAGCACGAGCAGGAGCGGGTTTTCCGTCCGTTCGATCAAGTCGAAGAGGTCGTCCTCGTTTTCCAGATAGATAATGGTCGGCCCCTTCGAGTGGCGAGGCGGACGTTTGATTTTGTGTATAGAATTGCGCCCCATGGCTTCAGTGGTTGAGTTAAATAAAAGTGTGAGTCTCGTTGCTTAAACCCGTTGCGTAAAGCGGCAATCTTCAGTGAAAAATCGAAGAGCGCACGGGCCTCGATGAAGTCGCAGTCGTCCGGATTCTGCGCCGTGAACTCAAGCCTGCTAGCTTCCACCTTGGGTGCGCGCGGGTCGTAGCCTATTTCGAGATCGACTGCTTGGGCGGGAAATTCGCTAGTATGTCATTAACAATTTCCTGCACCTCTTCGTCGCCGGGGGCGCTCCAGCCGAGGCGTTGGGTGTAGGCGCCGCGCCAGACGAGCTCTTTGCTCCGGTTGTCGATAAGATCAATTATGAAGGTGCCTTGCTCGTATTGATCTATGTCGATCATACTGTAGCCGGCGTATCCATAATAGGGATGGCGGCGGAAGGGAGTGGGCCCGACCCCGAGGTCATTGATCTCGGTTTTGGTTGTGGTGAGGGTGTTGAAGGTAACTCGGAAGTCGGCTTCCGGGCAATCTTCACGCATACCTTTGGCCTGTAGAGCTTGGTTGATGGCCTGCTCAATCCGCCGATCCACGATCGGGCTGAGCACCACATCCTGGTAACTGGCGCGCGCCTCGCGGCTATCGATGGTGTAACACTGCCAATTGGCAAATTGGGCCGCGACACTGCGGTCGTAATCGACGGTGGTGGGTGACACGCAACCGGACAGTCCAATGATCAATATGAAGAGTAAAGGAACAAATGACCTCATGATGTGAGTAGGATACAGAGCAGTCCTTTTTTTGTCGAGACGAAAGCCTTGGGACCTGACTGCCCTTTCGAGTGGACGTCGCTTACTTCGCTGACATTCCAACGAAAGAGCAGTGCGGTGCCTCAGGGGGCATAAAGCCCTCCTCAAACACGGAATAGAGGGATGAGGAGGATAGCTGCTTTTATCATGGCGCCGTTATATAAATTCCGGGATGTCTTCTTTGGTGCCGTGTACGGTGAGAATTTTAACTTGATCGCCCTCTACCCAGACGCGGAAAGCTTTGTCAGTGGTTTGGAAGATTTCTGGCTGCGTGGGCAGGGCGGCAGGAAAGGTGACCGAGTCAGACGTAATGAGATGATACACTTTTCCGTTATTAAAGCAAATCATGCTGAGTTGTGCACCCTCATACAGAAAGGTGATGCATCCGATTGTCGGCATGGTGCTCAGGCACCTAGGGATCGTCGCAGGTGAGGGGGCCTGCGTGCTGGCGAGGAAGGCTCTTAAATTTTCGGCTTGGTCGTCGCGCTTATCGAAGCCTCTCAATGCGAGTGAGTCGATCTCTTGCGAGAGGAATTGGATGACAGGCGGCAGGCCGGCTAATGCTGGAGAGTCGGGGGCGCTTGACTCGTCATGGGGCAGATTGAGAATCGCCATTATAACAGCGAAAAGCGCGGCGATTCCGGCCCAGGGCTTGAGCCACCAGGCCTGCGCGCGGGGAGTGCCAGCGAAGGAAGAGGCCTCACCTCCGGGCGCTTCACCTGCGGTCTCGGCGGGCCCTAGCTTTTGGATGGACTGTGCTTGATGCAGGCGGATGCCAGCGAGAATTTCGGCCTGGAGGCGGGCAGGGGCTTCGATCGAGTTTAGGCTCTCGCTAATGCGAGCATCGGTAGCTTGCTGCTCGTCAAACCAAGCGCGGAGTTCGCTGTCGGTTGCGAGCAGGGCAAAAGCATCAGCCAGGGCGGGGTCTTGGCGGTCGTTCTCTTGTTCTGGGCGGCAGAGTTCGAGGAGTTGTTTGGCTTCTTCGCGTTGCATAGTGGCAGGTTCCTCGGTAGTTTTAGGCGGTTTCGGATTCCTTGCGTTTAAATATGTCGCGAAGCTGGGCCTTACCTCGAGAGAGGCGTGACATGATAGTGCCGATGGGCACGTCAAGTGTTTCAGCGATCTCTTTATAGGAGAGGTCTTTCATATAAAAAAGAGCGAGTGGCTGGCGGTAGACCTTGTCGACCTCGGCGAGGGCTTCGAGCGCGAGATTGGCGTCCAAATGGCGGCGGATATGGGGCTCGACCGTGCCGCCCGCCGCTTCGAGCATGTCCGGCTCATAATGATCCATCCGGTTGTCCTTGCGCCGGCGCCGGAGAAACTCACGGTAGAGTGTGGTAAAGAGCCAGGATTTGACCTTGGATTTGTCGCGCACGCTTCCCCCTTTTTTCGCATAGATGAAAAAAGTCTGCTGGGTTAAGTCGCCCGCCTCATGCTCGTTTTTGGCCAAGCTGTAGCCGAAACGGTAGAGCGGTTGGTAATAGGCACTCACGATGTCTTCGAAGTTCAAATTGTCTGAGTCATTCATGTGAGTGGAGGCAGCGATGTTTATTCCCGAGTGAAAATTAAAATGCGTGTGCTCTGCAATCCGTAGTGGGCTTGCACCGGCAAGGTCGAGCAGGATCGAGTCGTTCGACGTTGTTAGCACGACATCGCGACAAGTGGTTGTTTTTCACAAAATAAGCATGGCATCGCCATAGCTGTAAAAGCGATACTGATGATCAATGGCCTCAGCGTACAGTTCCTTTAGCCAATCAATGCCCGCTTCGGAGCCGGGGGTCAGGAATGCGGAGACGAGGCAGAGCAAAGTCGATTTGGGCAGGTGAAAATTGGTGATCATCGCATCGACGGCGGCGAATTCGGCCGGAGGGTAAATGTAAATGTCGGCCTCGGCTTGGACCGAACCGGAAGGCCTTAGGCAGATTTCAGCGTTTTGCCGGACACGCCGCATGGCATCTTCGATCGAGCGCACAGAGGTAGTGCCGACGGCGATGCGTGCGCCCGCGTCGGGGTTTTGTAACTCGGCAAAGGCGGATGCGGGGATCTCGTACCACTCGCGGTGGATGTTGTGGTCTTTGATATTCTCGACCTGGATCGGATGAAAGGTGCCGATGCCGACTTGGAGAGTGAGGTCATGGAAGCGGGCTCCGGCCCCTTCAAGCTCTGCGATGAGTTCAGGCGTGAAATGGAGGCCGGCGGTAGGGGCGGCTACTGCGATGCGCTGATCGTAGTCGGCATAGACGGTTTGGTAGCGCTCGTTGTCCTGACTGCGGCGGGGATCCTGGGCCGTCCGTTCGATGTAGGGGGGTAGAGGAAGGATGCCGAGGCGCTCGGAAAGGTCGGTTATCGATTCGTCGCGTTCGGGTTGAAAGCGGACGCGGTAGTTGCCATTATTGCCCATTTCGAGGACTTCGGCTTGGTAGTCTCCCGGCAGCCCAAAGCTGCCGGCGCTGAAGGTTTTTTTGCCCGGCTTGAGTAGGCACCACCAGGTTTGGGCGTCTTCGGCGGGTTGTAGCAGAAGGCACTCGACCTTGCCGCCGGTGGGACGTTGACCGAAGATGCGCGCCTTGAGCACTGCGGCGTTGTTGCGAAAAAAGCGAGGCTTGGCGGGCAGATACTGCCCGATCTGCGAAAAATATGCGTGGGTCACTTCGCGCGTGGCTCGGTTGACCACCATTAGGCGGGAGGCGTCGCGCACCGCGGCGGGCTCTTGGGCGATGAGCTCGGCTGGGAGGTGGTAGTCGAAGAGGGAAATATTCATGCTGTATGCCGTATTTTAGGCCGTTGATTGAGGCGTGCTGGCTACTTTTTCGAGAAGAGGCAGGAGGTAAACATTTTAATCTTTAATATTCGGCGGGCTTTGTTGCACTCAGGGCTATGAATCTGATGACACCTGAAGTTCGTTCGCAAATTGAAGAGATCACACGCCGCGCCGGCCATATCTGGAGGTATCTTTGACGGGGATACCAAGCAGGCACGCATCCAGGATCTGGAAGCGCAGATGTCAGAGGCGAGTTTCTGGGATGATCAGGCCGCCGCTCAGAAAGTGATCGCCGAGGTTAATCGGTTGAAGAACACGGTCAATCCGGCGCGTGCCTTCAATGCGGACATCGGAGATATGCAGGCTATGCTGGAACTGGTCGACGAAATGAACGGCGACCCAGATGTGGAGAGCTACCAGCAGGAACTTATCGATACGCTCAAGCGTCTGCAGCCGAAGCTCGACCAACTGGAGTTAGCTTCCTTTCTTAGTGGGCCGCATGACGCCTGTAACGCGTTCTTGACTATCAATTCGGGAGCTGGGGGCACAGAGAGCTGCGACTGGGCAGACATGCTTCTGCGCATGTACAGTCGTTGGGCGGAGCATGCCGGTTTTAAAACGGAGGTACTCGATATTCAGCCGGGTGAAGAAGCCGGCATCAGCTCGGCCACCATACGCGTGGAGGGGCCCAACGCTTTCGGCTACTGTAAGGCCGAGCGCGGCGTGCACCGCCTCGTTCGTATCAGTCCGTTTGACTCCAACGCCCGGCGGCATACGTCCTTTTCTTCAGTCGATGTAATTGCGGAAATTGACGAGGATATTGATATTGAGATCGATGAGGCCGATATCCGTACGGATGTGTATCGAGCCAGCGGTAAGGGTGGGCAACATGTCAACCGGACCGAGTCGGCCGTGCGCTTGACGCACATTCCGAGCGGTATCGTGGTGACTTGCCAAAACGAACGTTCGCAAATTAAGAACAAGGCCACCGCCATGAAAACGCTCAAGTCACGACTCTACGAAAAACTGGAGGACGAGAAGCGCAGCGAGATGGAGAAATTCTATGGGGAGAAGGGGGAGATTGCCTGGGGTAATCAAATCCGTTCCTATGTTTTCCAGCCTTACCAGATGGTCAAAGACCTCCGTACGGGAGTGGAAACGGGCAACGTGCAGGCCGTGATGGATGGAGCTCTTGACCCCTTTATCCACGCATGGCTCCGCGCTGGCGGCCCCACTTCCCGTAAAGCCGCCGCTGATCGTGAATTTGGCGATGAGTAAATGCGTATGAATTCCTCAGGCTTAAGTTACCCGCAAGTGCTTGAAGCGTTTTCAGACCAGAGCTTGTTTGAGAATAAGACCTGGCGCTACTCGCCCGAGGCCTTTCCGCTGACGTCTGCGCAGGTTAAGCAGATCGAGCAGATCGGGCAGGCCTGCTATGAATTCTATAAGGCGCAGGAGACGCTCTACCTGCGCTCGGCAGAAGGAAAAAACCTTTTACGTAATCGCTCGCTGACAGCGCCATGGGTCGCGGCCTATCTGAACCGCGGCAAGCCCGAGGCACTCATCCGGCACGCACGCGCCCGAGCCTTACGCGGTGCGATGCCGATGGTCATTCGCCCCGACCTCTTAGTGACGGAAGATGGCTTCGCCATGACAGAGATCGACTCGGTGCCCGGGGGCATTGGGCTGACCGCTTTTTTGAACCAGCTCTACGCGCCAGTGCACGGTGAGGCCCTGATCGGGGCAGGTGAGCAGGACATGGTGGCGGCGTTTTACGATGTTTTATCCGGCCGGGTGCCCCATGTAACCGCACCCTATATCGCGATCCTCGTCAGCGACGAGGCGGCGACTTATCGGCCCGAGATGGAATGGCTCGCTTCGCAACTCCGCCAACAGGGGCGTCGGGTTCACGTTTTTCATCCCGACGACGTCATGCCCTTGGGCGATGATATCTGCGTGGGCATTGATGGGGATCCACAAAAAGTCGATGTGATCTACCGCTTTTGGGAGTTGTTTGATTTGGCCAACGTATCGATCGCTGAGTTTTTGCTCAAAGCCCGTGAAGCCGCCCACATCCGACTGACCCCGCCGATGCGGCCTTTTCAGGAGGAGAAACTCAACCTGGCCCTCTTCCACCACCACATTTTAGAAGATTACTGGAAAGAGAATCTCTCCAGACAGTCCTACAAAACCTTGGCCAAAGTTATTCCGCAGACTTGGGTCATGGATCCGGTTGAACTGCCGCCCAACGCTGTGCTCGATGCCCCCTTAGTCGGTGGGAAACCGATGACGGACTGGTCGCAATTGATCGAAGCGAGTCAGAAAGAGCGTAATTTGATTATTAAGATTAGCGGTTTCCACGAAAGCGCCTGGGGTGCCCGCAGCGTGACGCTGGGCAGTGATTCGTCGCGTGCCGAGTGGGAGAGTGCGATCCAGCAGGCCATCACAATGGCGGATACCTCACTCCACATTTTGCAGACCTATGAAAAACCCAAGCGCTTGCGTCATTCTGTCTATCAGGACGATGGTAGCCTGTATTCAATGGAGGGCCGTATGCGGCTATGCCCCTATTATTTCGTCAACGAGTCGGCCAAGGTCGCCAAGCTCCAGGGTGTTCTCGCCACGCTTTGTCCCGCTGATAAGAAGATTATCCACGGCATGAAGGATGCCGCCCTACTTCCCTGCTTCCTCAGTGAGCCCTCTTCGGGCTAAACGGTACAACCGCAGGCGGCTCTCATTTTTTTTAAGTGAAGCGCATATTTGGCTAGAAACGGCCTCTTTTCTGCTTTCTCGCTTCCATCCAGAAGCGAAAGAGTTTATTAAATTCTCTTTCTGGGTGCGACTAACCTGAGATATTTTCCTACAATCAACCACGTCACATGACAACTACTGCTCCAAAGCCTAAAAAATCCTCTGCCAAAAAAGCAGCCGCCACCAAGGGAGCGACGAATGGGTACCGTTTTGAGGTCGAGAATACCAAAGAATCGCTGAAAACTTCGATTCTGAACCATCTCCGTTTTACGCTCGCGCGTCACCAGGAAAGCGCGACTAAGGATGAGTGGTGGACCGCGACTTGCTATGCCGTGCGCGACCGTCTGCTCGACCGTTTTATGAAGACGCAGGCCGTCCACCATGAGAAGAAGGTGCGTCGGGCCTATTATCTGAGTCTCGAATATTTGATGGGGCGTTTACTCGTTAACAATCTGCATAACGCCGGTCTTTTTAAGCAGACGCGCGACGCACTCGAGGAACTCGGGCAGGACTTTACGGACGTTGCCGACGAGGAGGCCGACATGGGGCTAGGCAATGGCGGTCTCGGCCGTCTCGCCGCCTGCTTCCTGGATTCGCTCGCCACCCTAGACTTGCCGGCCATCGGTTACGGTATCCACTACGAGTTCGGCCTCTTCCGCCAAGAGTTTGTAGACGGTTACCAAATCGAGCATCCCGACGTCTGGATGGAAAAAGGCTGCCCTTGGGAGGTCATGCGCCCAAACTTCGCCCAAAAAGTAGAGCTCTACGGCCGCGTCGAGCACCAGATGGATAGCAAAGGCGTCTTCAAACCGAAGTGGGTCGATCAGAAGATCATCGAAGGCGTGCCCTACGATATTGGCATCATCGGCTACGGCGGTGAAACAGTTAACTTTCTCCGTCTTTGGGACTCCAAGTCCACCCAGGAGTTCGACCTCGATATTTTTAACGAGGGTGGCTACGTCGAAGCGGTGCGAGAAAAAGCCATGGGCGAGACGATTTCCAAAGTGTTGTATCCCAATGACTCAACTGAGAACGGCAAGGAGCTTCGCCTCGTTCAGCAGTATTTTTTCGTTAGCTGTTCGCTCAAGGACATCATCCGCCGTTACCACGCCAACCATACTGAATGGGCGGATTTTGCCGATTACAATGCCCTCCAGCTCAACGATACACACCCGGCCATTGCGATTCCCGAGCTGATGCGTCTTTTAATCGACGAGTATGACCTCGACTGGGAGGCTGCTTGGAAGATCACTCGCAGTTGCTGCAACTATACCAACCACACCTTGCTCCCTGAAGCGCTTGAGAAGTGGAGCGTGCCTCTCTTTGAGAAAGTGCTGCCGCGTCATCTTGAGATTATTTACGAGATTAACGCCCGCTTCCTCCAGGACGAGGTTGAGGCCAAGTGGCCGGGTAACGACGCGAAGAAGTCTGAACTTTCGATCATTGAAGAAGGCCACCCAAAGATGGTGCGCATGGCTTATCTCTCCGTCGTCGGTTCGACCAAGGTCAATGGCGTGGCCGCGCTCCATACCGATCTCCTGAAGAAGCATCTTTTTGCCACCTTTCATGAGCTCTATCCTGATAAGCTGATCAATATGACGAACGGCATTACGCCGCGCCGCTGGCTATTGGCTTGTAATTCCGGCCTCAGCGATTTGATAACCGAGCAAGTGGGTGAGGGTTGGCCAAGGGATTTAGATCGTCTCCACGCGATCGCCAAGCTGGCCGATGATGCTACATTCCAAAAACGTTTTATGAGCATCAAACGTGCGAATAAACAGGCCTTCGCCGACTTCGTGCTCGCCGATTCTGGCACCGTGATCAGCCCCGATGCGCTCTTTGATGTGCAGATCAAGCGACTGCACGAATACAAGCGTCAGCACCTCAACTTGCTGCATATCCTTACGCTCTATCGCCGTGTGCTGAATGATCCAAACTATGAGATGAACCCTCGCGTCTTCATCTTCGGAGCCAAGGCTGCCCCTGGTTACGCGCTCGCGAAGAATATTATCCGCGCTATCAATAAGGTCGCCGAGAAAATTAATAACGATCCTCGTATACTTGGTAAGATCAAAGTTGTCTTCCCGCATAACTACCGGATCACTATGGCGGAGAAGATGATTCCCGCAGCCGACCTCTCCGAGCAGATCTCGACCGCGGGTAAGGAAGCTTCCGGCACCGGCAACATGAAGCTCGCACTCAATGGCGCGCTCACGATCGGCACACTCGACGGCGCAAACGTCGAAATTGGCGAGGAAGTGGGCGACGACAACATCTTCATCTTTGGCAATACCGTCGACGAAGTGGAGGCCATTCGTGCCAAGGGCTATAATCCATACGATTACTATAATAGCAATTGGGAACTCAAGGCGGTTATCGACTGGCTGCGTTCTGACTACTTCACGCCCGGCGAGCACGACGCTTTTGCGCCCCTCTGCAGCAGTTGGCTAGAAGGGGGCGACCCATTCCTCTGTCTCGCGGATTACGCCGACTATGTGCGTGCCCAGGAAGATGTGGACAAAGCCTTTAGCGACAAAAAGCGTTGGGCTAAGATGGCAATTATGAACACCGCGCGCGTCGGCAAATTCTCTTCCGACCGTACGATCTCGGAATACGCTAAGCACATCTGGAATCTCAAGTCAGTCAAGGTAGGTGAGTAGCCGGCAAGCCTGAGAGGTTGGTGTCCGCGGCGGCTCACGCTTGCCATCTCCATATCGCGCTGCATGCTGACCAACTATGCGCGTCATCCTTTGGTTACTCTTGGGTGCCTTCATTGGCATTACAATTCTGCCCTACCTGCTCTTCCCTCAGAAGGATTTGCCAGCAGGCACTGATTTGCTTAGCCACGCTTTCGCTTACGACGAGGCGCGCCTATTGATTGATCGCACACTTTGGGATGCCGATGCGGAGCGTCCTATGCTGCAGCATCAGGTTTTCGACGCGATACTCGGTGAAATACGATCTGCTGAGACTTTTCTTATTGCGGACTTTTTCCTCTGGAACTCTTGGCGCGGTGCGGTCGAGCCTTCCGGCGAGCTACGGCCGTTGGCGGAAGAGCTCGCCGATGCGCTTATTCTGAAGCGTATTCAAAATCCGGATATGCCAATGCTCGTAATGACTGACCCCATCAACCGGATCTATGGTGATCAAGCGCCTGATTATTATGATCGTCTCGCCAATGCAGGCATACCTGTTGTCTTTACCGACCTAAGGCAACTTCCGGACTCGAACCGTGTCTATGCGCCGCAGGCCTGGTTTTGGAGTCAGTATCTGCCCTCGGTCGATGCGGCGCAGGATCTTCGCTTCGTGCCAAACCCTTTTGATTTTGAGGACGATCAGCTGACCCTCGCTCAGCTCGGTCGCTTGTTTCATTTTAAAGCCAATCATCGTAAAGTGCTTGTCTCCGGATTTCGTCATTCACCGCCCCGAGTCATTGTCGGCAGTTTCAATCCTGCGGACGGCAGCGCGAACCATTCCAATGTTGCGGCAATGGCGACGGGAGCTGTTGCTCTCTATGCTGCGCATTCCGAACTGGCAGTGGCAGAGTGGTCATCGGTCCATCCGGATCAGGTTCAGGGCGGGCTGGCCTCACTGGCCGCTCAGACGATCGCAGCGATACGTGCGGGTATCCCGGAAGTGAGCTCCTTACCCAGGGCGCGCAACGGTTTACCCTCGGTTGCTTGGCGCACTGAGGGTGCGATTCATGACGAACTTATAGTGCAGCTTAACCGGGCGACAAAAGGCAGCCGTATCGACGCAGCGGTCTTTTACTTTTCAGATCGACGCATCGTGCAGGCCTTAAAGGAGGCGATCGGCCGGGGCGCTCGGGTGCGCCTGCTGTTGGATGTCAACCGCGATGCTTTCGGCCGCGAGAAGAACGGCATCCCGAATCGGGCAGTCGCGGCTGAATTGATGGAACTGGAGAAGGATGGACAGGTGGACGTCCGCTGGGCGGCGACTCACGGCGAACAATTCCACGCCAAAGTGCTGCGCATTTTTGGTGAGCGTCAGAATATCCTATGCCTCGGATCGGCTAACTGGACACGGCGTAATTTGGGCAACCTGAACTTGGAGGCGAATCTCCTTTTTGAGGATGCGCCCTCCATCGGTGCGCAGTTCGATGCCTACTTTGAAACTTTGTGGGCAAATACGGCAGGCTTTGAAGAAAGCCTGCCGTATGCCGATTGGGCAGAGGAGGGGTGGTCGCTGCGCTGGAAGACTTGGCTCTACCGCTTTCAGGAATGGAGCGGTGCATCGACGTTTTGACCACTACCTACTATACCGGTCGCTGCGTGGAGAAGACTTCCTCTAGGCGTGCTTGACCGCGATCAGCGTTAGGTCATCTAACTGGTGCTCATTGCCTTGGGAGAAACGTTGGACGCTTTCGAGGGTATGCTCGATAATGCACTGTGCATCTTTATCGCCATAGGCACGTAGCAGTTCGGACAAACGCGCACTGCCGTACTCCTCTCCCTGGAGGTTTGTGCACTCGGTTACGCCATCGGTGTAGAGCAGGAGTGCATCATTGGTCCCAAAATGGATGGACGTGTCTTCTATGATTTGATCAAAGATAGAGGGCGGCACCATACCGACAGCCATGCCTGACGATTGGATGGGGCCCACGTCGAGGCCGCCTTTGGTGTGTTGATCGTAAAAAAGCGGGAGTTCGTGCCCGGCGCGCGCGAGGGTGAGTTGCTCGGTTTTCAAGTCAATCACTGCATAAACCATCGTGATAAACATGTCGCGCTGCATGGTGCGTTCCATCGCGGAGTTAATCATACTGAGCACTTTGGAGGGGGAGCGGTGTTGCTGAGCAAAATGCCGAAGGTGGGTCTGGCAGATAGCCATCAGGATGGAAGCCGAGACCCCTTTGCCGGAAACGTCGGCGATCGCAAAAGCGATCGTGTTCTCGTCCAGTGCAAATACATCATAGAGATCGCCGCCGACTTTTTGCGCCGGAGTGTAGTGTGTGGCGAAGGCAATGTGGTCGCAGGGCGGAAACTGCTTGGGTAGGAGTAGACCCTGAATGTTGCTGGCCAACTCAATGTCGAGATCAAGCTTGTTCTTGTCGATCTGAAGTTGCATGGCGTCGCTGTTATAGACGGCGAGGCCAACTTGCTCGGCGAGTGATTCGACCAGTGAAAAATCCGTCTCCGTGAAGGCCAAGCCGTCAGACGGGTTGGCCACTGCGAGTACGGCGATGAGCGTTCCTTGGAAAAGTACGGGGGCGACGATAATTGAGCGCACCTGCAGCGCCGGATCTTCGTGCTGGATGACCCGTGGATCACTTTGGGCATCGGTGATCAATAAAGCGCGGCGCGACTTGGCAACTTGTCCAATGAGGCCTTCACCCATTTTGTAGGTTTCAGATTTAAGGATGCTTTCAAGGAACTGTGTCCGTGTGATAAGTCTGCTGGCGGCGGTATGGGGTAGTTTCTTTTGCGGGGGGAAGAGACCTTCCACCGCAATGCCCTTCAGTGTCTCGTTTGGGCGTTTTTCAAAGATGCATGCACTCATGGCTCCAGTGCTTAAAATCGCAGCGTGAACGATGCGCTGGAACATGGCCGCACGATCGTTGCTTTCAGCAACCGCCTCGACCATGTTGTGCATGAAATCAACGACAATCTGCTTCTCCTGCCGAAGCAGCTGTTTATCCTGATCGAGGATCTTGATCTGTCGCCGTTTGCCCTCGTAGAGCAGCCAGAGGATACATAGGCCCAAAAGTAATCCTAATGTAAAGGGTAGCATGATGGGCGGTTTTTTGGTCGGGACGGGTTGGTTGATCAGCTGGTTGCGTACGACGGCTAGTCTTTATCCTGTTTTTCGACCTGATTGCGGAGGAATGCAATAACGTCTTGAAACTTAGAGATATTGTCTTTATTAGCCTCGGTTAAATTCTCATGTGCTTTGAGGATATTCTTAGCGTCGGAAACCTCCTGGTTCTCCAGTGCGTCAAACCCTTCACTGCTTTCAGAATTTTCTTTTGAGACTGTAAGTAGATTCTGTAATCCCAGATTACAGATCAGCTCATAGTTGCGCTCGCTGAGTCTACCGATGACAAGCTCGCCGGCTGGCGTGAGCTTACGCAGCTCGATCGCGGTGCCAGCGAGGATGCCAAGAAAGGTACTATCCATACCTTTGCATTGTTCAAAATCGATAAAGATTTGTCGGCTCCCGTTCGCGATGATGGTCTCGATAAACTCCCGAAATGAATTACAATTCAAATAGTTCGCTTTACCGTTCACCTTGACCACAACCGGGGTGGTATAGGCGCTAACAAGAAAAGTGGGTTGTTGTGGATCACTCATGCGCGGGAAAGCGGCGTCGATCAATTTAGGCTTCGGAGAGGATGTCGCGAAGGACGTATTGCAGGATGCCGCCGTGGCGGTAGTATTCGATTTCAATTTCCGTATCGATACGCACTGTGAGGTGGACTGTTTGCCTGCTGCCATCGGGTGACTTGATCTCCATCGGGACGGTCTGACCAGGTTGCAAGTGGTCGGAAAGCCCGGTCAAAGAGAAAGTTTCTTCGCCAGTTAGCCCTAGGCTCTCATCGCTGATGCCCTCCGGGAATTGCAAAGGCAGGACACCCATGCCGATCAAGTTACTGCGGTGGATGCGTTCGAAGCTCTTGGCCACGACAGCTTTAACGCCTAGGAGCGCAGTCCCTTTGGCTGCCCAGTCGCGAGAGCTGCCCATGCCGTAATCCTCGCCGGTAATAATGATCAGGCCGGTGCCCCGCTTTTTGTATTCCTGGCAGGCATCGTAGATATCCATCGGCGTGCCTTCAGGCATGAGCTTGGTGTAGCCGCCTTCCTTGCCCTCCGCCATTTTATTTTTAAAGCGCACGTTGGCGAAGGTGCCGCGTGTCATGATACGGTCATTGCCACGGCGGGAGCCGAAGCTGTTGAAGTCTCTTTTTCCCACTCCCTTTTCGACGAGGTAGCGGCCGGCAGGCCCGTCTTCCTTGATCGCACCGGCTGGTGAAATGTGATCAGTCGTGATCGAATCTCCTGCGATTGCGAGTGGTCGCAGATTCACAAGGTCGGTGATCGTTCCAGGTGTCATGCCGAAGTCTTCAAAGAAAGGAGGGCTTTGGATGTAGGTGGAGTGTTCGTCCCAACCATAGATGCTACCTTTGGTCGATTGCACGGCGTTCCATTCGGGGTTGGCTGCGGTCAGGTCGCCATACTTCTCTTGGAACATCGAGGGCTTCAGACCGGAGAGAACGAGTGACTCGATCTCGTCGTTGCTTGGCCAGATATCTTTTAGGTAAACGGGCTGTCCGTTGCTTCCAGTGCCAATGGGGTCGTTGGTGAGGTCGATATTGACGTTGCCTGCGAGGGCGTAAGCGACGACGAGTGGTGGCGACATCAGGAAGGAAGCCTTGAGTGCGCCGTGAACGCGGGCTTCGAAGTTGCGATTGCCGGAAAGCACAGAAGCGCCGACGATGTTGCCGTCTTTGATCGCATCTTCGATGGCCGGATCGAGTGGGCCCGAGTTGCCGATACAGGTCGTGCAGCCGTAACCGACGAGTTGAAAGCCGAGGGCATCGAGATCTTTTTGCAAGTCGGTCTCTTCTAGATAGTCGGTAACGACGCGCGAGCCTGGGCCGAGCGAGGTCTTGACCAATGGGTTGACCGAAAGGCCCTTTTCACGTGCTTTGCGGGCGACGAGGCCGGCTGCGATCATGACAGAGGGATTGGAGGTGTTCGTGCAGCTGGTGATCGCTGCGATGAGCACCTGGCCGTGTGCGATCTCGGGCAGCGTGGCTGGATTGTGATGCTCGCCTTCGCCGGGAGTGGCGGGGCGGTTAGTCACCATTTCAGCCTCGTTCATGGGAGCCTCTTCGTCCGCAGACAGGTCGGTTACGCCTCCGGTCGGCTCATCGCGGCCGCCTGCGGCTACGGGTTCTTTAACGCGGACTTTCTTAGTCAGATCATCTTTCGCGATACCGAAGCCGCCTTCGGCAGTCGGCATTTCGAGGAGGCTGCTGAAACGCTTTTTCAGTGCAGGGACTTCAATGCGATCTTGCGGGCGCTTGGGGCCCGATACGCAGGGCAAGATGCTGTTGATGTCCAGCTCAAGGTTGACTGAATAGTCGATCTCGCCCTTTCTCGGGATACCGAACATGTTTTGCGCTTCGTAGTAGCTCTTGACGAGTTGGATGTGTGCTTCGTCGCGGCCGGTCAGGCGGAGGTAGTCGAGTGATTTTTCATCGACGGGGAAAAAGCCCATGGTGGCGCCATACTCCGGCGCCATGTTGGCGACTGTAGCGCGGTCGGCAAGGCTGAGCTTTGCGGCACCTTCGCCGTAGAATTCGACAAACTTGCCAACGACCTTCGCCTCGCGGAGCATTTCTGTAATACGGAGAGTCAGGTCAGTCGCGGTGGTGCCTTCGGGCAACTCGCCGCTGAGGTGTACGCCAACGACTTCGGGCGTCTGGAAATAGACAGGCTGCCCGAGCATTCCGGACTCGGCCTCGATACCACCTACGCCCCAACCGACGATGCCGAGGCCGTTGATCATGGTGGTGTGTGAGTCGGTGCCGACTAGTGTATCCGGATAAAGAATACCGTCTTTTTCAAAAACGACTTTAGCCAGATACTCCAAATTGACTTGGTGGACAATGCCGATGGCCGGGGGCACCACGCTAAAGGTTTCGAAGGCCTGCTGCCCCCATTTGAGAAATTGGTAACGCTCTTTATTCCGGCTGAATTCGATCTTCAGATTTTCCAGGAAGGCGTTGGCCGAGCCAGAGCGGTCAACCTGCACGGAGTGATCGACGACGAGGTCGACTGGAACGAGCGGCTCGATGACGGAAGGATCTTTGCCCAGTGCTTGAACCGCGTCGCGCATAGCGGCCAAGTCGACAAGGAGTGGCACACCTGTAAAGTCTTGTAGGACGACGCGTGATACCACGAAAGGAATCTCTTTGCTGCTCTTGTCGGTCGCACTCCAGTTAGCAAGCTCCTTGACGTCTGCTTCGAGTACCTTCTTCCCGTCGCAATTGCGAAGCACGGATTCAAGGACGATACGGATACTGACCGGCAAGCGGGAGATGTTCCCCATGCCAGGGTGTTCGCCGAGTGCTGGCAGGCTATAATACTTCGAGCCATTCAGCTCTTTAAGGACATTAAACGGATCGATCATTCTGGAATGAGTTCGCTGATGGGAGTGTGTGTTGTGCGGTGAGATACTCGAGCCCTTTATACGAGCGCGGCTTTGATCGCGTCGAAGTTGGGGAGATCGTGTGGATCCTCGGAGGACTCACTGTAGAGGATGACGCCGGTCTCATCGATGACGAAAGCGGAGCGCTTGGATACACCTTTGAAGCCGAGTAGGTCTGCATAGAGCACATCGTATGCCTCCGAGACTTCCTTGTTAAAATCGCTCAATAGTGGAAACTGTAGTTTGTCGACTTTGGCCATTTGCTCTTGCGCGAAAGGACTGTCGATCGAGATGCCGTAGACGGTTGCATTTAGGTCGTTGTAGGCGGCGATGCCCGCGCTTACGTCGCACATTTCCTGCATGCAGACACTGGTGAAGGCCAGTGGAAAAAAGAGCAGGACGGTTTTCTTTTTGCCGAAGTTGTCGCTGAGGGTGACGTCTTGCAATCCCTCCGCATTTTTCGTTTTGAGAGTGAAATCAGGTGCTTTGGTGCCAGTCGCGAGTGCCATAGTAGTATTTGTTAATGAGTTCGATTAATGATAGAAATATTGAATAAAGGCTTCTTAGCGCGGCTTGTAAAGTACTGCCTAGCTAAGGCGTGGGGTTTTCTCTCCGAGGATAACCGCCCCTGCGATGCCGGCCGAGCCTAGTAGTAGGCGGATCAATGCGCCGCCGCCGACTTCAGTGATCTCGCCGAAAAAGAATAGCGAGCAGGCCATACCCAGGGGGACGACGGCATTGTTAAATGCTGCCAGCGTGCTTGGGCGGGTGAGGGCCGCGCCTTTGTTCCAGAGAAAGAATCCGAGCCCCGAGGCAACGATGCCAAGGTAGGCCAGTATTTGCATCTGATCGGGGCTTAAAGTGGTTTTTTCCCAATCCGTGAACAGGCTGGAGGCGAGTGCCGCCGTGAGGAAACCGCCAGCATAGAGCAGCGCGAAAATTGTGTGATCCTGGACATCAGGATGTTCTTGTTTCCAGTCGCGATACCAGACCTGGCCGAAGCCGAAGGCGAGCCCCGCCAGCTGCATCAATGCAAAGGCCACCCACAAGGAATCCATCGAACCTGGCTTTGCTTTGATCACGGCCGCGCCAGCGACCGCTAGTAAGGCGGTGTAGAGGTATTTGCGGTGGAACCTGCCTTGTCGGAGGTCATGGATTAGGACAATATAGAGTGGAGTCGTAATGGAGAATAAGGCTACAAGATGCGACTGCTCAGGAACGAACTGAAAAGCCATGATGTAGCAGATATACATGACGCCAAACTGAACTGCGCCGCAGCCCATTAACTTGAGATGACTACCGGCCGGGACCTTCGAAAGTCTAAAGAAAGGGAGAAACACCAAGCCCGCAATGGCGAGACGCAACATCGCGACAAAAGTCGAATCAATGCCCGCCAGCATGCCGATCGAGCCGAAGGAAAAGGCCCAAATGAGTGAGACGATCGCGAGATAATACATGCCTGAAAATCTGATAGGTCCCTCACTATGTGCAACAAAAAGCCCCGCTCTAGGCAAACTCGGAGGAGTCGCTGAGCGGGGGCTTTAGAGAAGTACGAGGCTGGAGCCTCCTCGCTGCTAGGGCGCTGCTAGGGCGCCGCTAGAGACGGCTAGCCGATGGAAAACGCAGGGGCTACTGCGGTGGATTATCCCCCGTCTTCGGGGCTGACGACCCTTAGATCGGTATCCTCGGGCGAGATAACGGGGGGAGGGAGTGAGATTTCGCTTCCACCATCTGCAGTTCCGCCAGTGGCTTCGGTGAGACCAGCCCCAGAACCTGTATTGGAGGCTGCCGAGATGGCAGAAACGTCGGAGCCAGTTGCCACGGCGGCACTGATCGCTCCTTCGGCGGAACCAGCGGCGGCGGCTGAGGCGGCGGTATCAGGATCCGTGCCTGTAGCCACGGCGGCACTGACAGCCCCTTTGGTCGAACCCTTTGCAGCGGCTGTAGCGGCCGCGGCAGGGTCGGTGCCTGCGGCGACCGCTGCAGTGACGGCTCCTTCAGAGGCGCCTGAGCCTGCGGCTGTCGCGATTTGATTGTTATCGAGACCGTTATATACGGCTGTTTGTGCGGCTCCGAAAACAAATCCTTCAATGGCAGCTTCTACCAAATCCGTGCCGCCGCTACTCGATGAACTAGCCGCAGTGGCTGCAGCCGCTTCGCGGACGATCCCACTCGTCTCATCAATGTCTAGATCGATGCTGACAGCGTATTTGACAATGGCGACACCTCCTGCGGATGAGGCTGCCGAGACGATGGAGGAGTCGAGCTTGAACTCAGTAATGGCTGCTGTTGTGCCGGTTATGAAGCCGCTAACGGTCGCAATAGCCGACTCCTTGGGAGTCGTGGCTTTAATCGTTTCTGAAAATATAGCCGTGGCAACTTGGCCCACGATCTCAGCCACGCCTGCTTCCGTATTATCGACTACTTGGGCATATTGGGCCGCGGCCCTGCCGAGTGTGAATGAAATGTCTGTGCTGCCGACGCGCCCCAAGATTTCAATTACTGCGGCTGAGATGGCTCCGGAATCGCTGGGACTCACCCCCTTGAGCCGAAAGTAACTAATGACAGCTTCAGTATCGCCTTCGGCTATCGCCTCAATTAGGGAGGCTTCGCTCATTGGCTCTTCTAAGGTTGGAGTAGTTTCCTGGGCATTGAGAACAGGAATTAGCAGTAGACTGATGACACCTGCTAAGAGAGTGATGGTAATTTTTCTCATGATGTATTATTTGACTGTTGTCATCTAGATGACTCCGAGCTTTGCTGGCAAGGCTATTCTTATGGAGCCCATGTTAAATTTATTTGAAGATTCTACCAGTCGAGGTGATTTAAGGTGACGCGTTTTCGCCCTTGTATTGATTTGCATGCTGGCCGAGTGAAACAGATCGTAGGGGGAACGCTCTCTCCGGACGAAAAAGGCTTGCGTACCAACTTTTCCAGCCACCACCCGGCTACATATTATGCCGAAATGTATCGCAAGGATGCGCTCACAGGCGGACATGTCATTAAATTGGGTCCTGGTAATGATGATGCGGCTCTTGAGGCTTTGGCCTGTTATCCGGGAGGCTTACAAATCGGTGGGGGCATTCATGCAGAAAACGCAGAGCTGTGGTTGCAGACAGGTGCAAGCCATGTGATCGTAACGTCATGGTTGTTTGATTCGGCGGGCCATTTTCTTTCTGAGCGCCTGGATCAAATCATTGCCGAAGTGGGTAAGGAGCGTCTAGTAATCGATCTGAGTTGTCGGGCTTCGGAGAATGGCTGGTTAGTGGCTATGGACCGGTGGCAGGCCGTGACTGATTTGGCCATCGATGCTGCCACCATCAAAGAGCTGAGCGGTTATTGTGCCGAATTTCTCGTTCATGCGGCCGACGTCGAAGGAAAGTGTAGTGGGATTGATACGTCTTTGGTCAAATGCCTCGGCTCTACAAGCCCGATTCCGGTAACTTATGCGGGTGGGGCCAATTGCTATGATGATTTGGCCTTGGTGGATCAGCTGAGTGGGGGTAGGGTTGATTTGACGATCGGCAGTGCACTAGACTTATTTGGGGGAACGCAAGTGCGCTACCGCGATTGCCTCAAATGGAACCAAGGCTTGTAAAAGTATAGCGTTCGTGCACAGCGTGAATTTCTAGGTTAAAACTCGTTCGACATAACGTGTCCATGGGGCACTCTTCAAAACTATGAAAATACAACGTGTTGCCATGGGCATGGTCATCGTCTCTCTGACTTTTTACTTACTCTACGTAGGGCAAGCTCTCCTGTTACCCTTGGTTATTGCCGGGGCGGTCGCCTATCTTATCAGTATTCTTGCGCATGCCATCCGCTCCTTTAGTTTGCGAGACCTTAGTGTACCCGCACCATTGGCCATGCTTTTGGCATTTGTTATTATTGGACTTTCTTTATCTTATCTTATCCAACTGATTACTGCGAATATCAAGAATGTGGTGGATGTGGCTCCTACGTATCAGCAAAATCTTGAAGCTCTTATTTTTAAGGGTTACGGCCTCTTTGGCGTGGAAGAAGTGCCCAACATCCGCGAGATTCTTGATCGGTTGGACTTTGGCGCCTACTTGCAAAGCTTTGGCGCAACTGTCCGCTCACTCGTGAGTAGTACAGGTATTATTATTGTTTATTTGATCTTTCTGCTTTTGGAACAGCGAACCTTTGGAAATAAGATACGTGCTATTATCCGCGACCCGAAGCGCCAGGAGGATGCCTTCGAACTCATTGATAAAATGCGCTCGGACATCCGCTCCTATGTAGGCATTAAAGTGCTGACCAGCACCGCAACAGGCTTGATCAGCTATGTGGTCCTGAAAACAGTGGGCGTTGATTTCGCCAGCTTTTGGGCGGTTCTGATTTTCTTACTCAACTTTATCCCCACGATCGGATCGATCATCGCCACCGCCTTCCCCTCCGCGCTCACCCTAGTGCAGTTTGATACAATCGGCCCCTTCATCGTCACCGTCTCCGTGCTCACTGCGGTGCAGTTTAGTGTCGGCAGTCTGGTTGAGCCGAAGCTGATGGGCAATCGACTCAACTTAAGTCCTATCGTCATCCTGCTCTCCCTCGGCCTATGGGGCTCTATTTGGGGCATCCCTGGCATGTTTCTCTGTGTGCCGATCACTGTAATCATAATGATAATTTGCTCCTATTTTCCCTCGGCCCGCCCCGTGGCGATCCTCTTGTCGGGCAACGGCACAGTCGTCAGTAGCTTGAGAAAAGAAACTGGGGGCGAGTAGGCAGCTTTTCCCGTATGAACTCCTGTTGACAGTCGCAGTTGTAGGGATTTCTCTACACGCCCTTTAAACATGACCTCAACTACCTATCTATGAAGAAGCTCCTAGCCGCCAATCGAAGCGAGATCGCTGTCCGTATTTTTCGCAGTGCCACTGAGCTCGGTTACCGCACCGTCGCTGTTTATGCCAATGAGGATCGCTTTGGTGTGCACCGTTTCAAGGCCGACGAAGCCTACCTGGTCGGCCAAGGCAAAGGCCCTGTCGCCGCCTATCTCGACATCGCGGGTATTATCGACCTTGCGAAGAAGAAGGGCGTCGACCTGATCCACCCCGGCTACGGCTTTCTTTCCGAAAATGCCGGTTTCGCCCGCGCCTGCGAGGAAAACGGTCTCACTTTTGTCGGCCCCAGCGCCGAACTCCTCGGCCGGATGGGTGATAAGATCGAAGCCCGCAAAATTGCCGATCAGGCCAAAGTCCCTACCCTTCCGGGTACCCAAGACCCCATAGCGGATCCTAAGGAGGCCGCCAAGATCGCCAAAAAAATCGGCTTTCCGCTCATCATCAAGGCTGCCTTCGGGGGCGGCGGCCGCGGCATGCGGGTGGTTAAAGACCCTAAAGATCTCATTCCGCTTCTTGAAGAGGCTCAGGGCGAAGCAGAGCGTGCGTTTGGCAACGCCGCTGTTTTCCTGGAGCGTTATATCGGCCGTGCCAAGCACATCGAGGTGCAGATTCTCGGCGATAAGCAGGGCAACGTGGTTCACCTCCATGAGCGTGACTGCTCCGTGCAGCGCCGCCATCAGAAGGTGATTGAAATCGCCCCTTCCGTCGGGTTGCCCGAAAAAGTTCGCGCCGAACTCTGCGAGGCTGCCGTCAAGATCGCCAAATCAATCGCTTACTACAGCGCCGGCACGGTTGAGTTTCTCCTCGATCTGGACACGCACGAGTGGTTCTTCATCGAAATGAACCCGCGCATCCAGGTCGAGCACACCGTGACCGAGGTCATCACTGGGATCGACATCGTGCGCAGTCAGTGCCTCATCGCTCAAGGGCACAGCCTCTTTAGCGACGAAGTCGGCATCCCCCCGCAGGCCGAGATCCCGCGCAATGGTTACGCCATCCAAGCCCGTATCACGACTGAAGACCCGGAGAAGAACTTCGCGCCGGACTACGGCAAGATCGTAAATTACCGTAGCGCCGCGGGCCTCGGTATCCGCCTAGACGGTGCGATGGGCGACACCGGCGCGGTTATCACACCGTTTTACGATTCGCTCCTCGTTAAATTGACCGCCTCGGCTCGTAGCTTCGAGCTCGCCATCCAGCGGATGGACCGGGCCCTGCGCGAGTTTCGCATCCGCGGCGTCAAGACGAACATCCCTTTCATCGAAAACGTTATCCACCATGACAGCTTTCTCTCTGGCGAGGCCATCACGACGCTTATCGATACCACGCCTGCACTCTTTAATTTCAAGCGTCGCCGCGACCGTGCCACCAAGCTGCTCAAGCTTCTGGGCGAGACGATTGTCAACGGCAACGACCAGGTCGCCGGCCGCCCTGTGCCGCTGATGGACCTCCCTGTTATCCGGCCGGACTACGATCCCAAGTCGCCCAAGCCCGAAGGCACCAAGGACTACCTTACCAAGCACGGCCCTGAAAAATTCGCCGAGTGGACGCGTACACAAAAGCGTCTTCTTATTACGGATACCACGATGCGCGACGCGCACCAGTCCTTGCTCGCCGCCCGCATGCGCAGCTACGACCAGCTCGAAGTGGCCGACGCTATTGCGCAGCATGGTCACATGCTTTACAGCTTGGAGTGCTGGGGTGGTGCCACCTTCGACACCTCCATGCGTTTCCTTCATGAGAATCCGTTCAAGCGCCTGAAGCGCCTGCGTGAGCGCATTCCCAATATCTGCTTCCAGATGCTCCTCCGGGGGGCTAACGGCGTCGGTTACTCGAACTATCCGGACAATGTTATCCGTGGCTTCATCAAGCATTCCGCCGAGTGCGGTATGGACATCTTCCGTGTCTTCGACTCGCTCAACTACTTGCCAAACCTTAAGGTTGCCATGGAGTCCATCCGCAAAGATACTCAGTCCGTTTGCGAGGCTACCATCTGCTACACTGGCGACATTCTCGATCCGAAGCGCGATAAGTATACCCTCGAATACTATGTCGATATGGCTAGGGAGCTCGAGAAAATGGGTGCCCACATCCTCGCGCTCAAGGACATGTCAGGCCTCTGCTATCCGAACGCTGCTTACAAGTTGATCAAAGCGCTCCGTAATGAGATCGGCATCCCCGTGCATTTCCACACTCACGACTCCAGCGGCATCGCTGGCGCCTCGATCGTTAAAGCTGCCGAGGCCGGCGTCGATGTGGTCGACCTCTCTATCGCGTCCCTCTCTGGGCTTACCGCACAGCCCAACCTTAATTCCATCATCCACGCCATGCGCGGGGATAAGCGCGACACCAAGCTTGACCAGAAATTTTTTGACGACCTCTCCATCTACTGGGAAGCCGTCCGCCAATACTACGAGCCCTTCGATACGAGTCCCAAGTTCGGCTCCGCCGAGGTTTACCGCCACGAAATGCCCGGCGGGCAATACACTAACCTCCGCGAGCAAGCCCGCGCCCTCGGCCTCGGTGCCCGCTGGCCGGAAGTCGTTCGCTACTATCACGAGGTCAACGCCGTGCTCGGCGATATCGTCAAGGTCACCCCGTCTTCCAAGGTAGTCGGCGACCTCGCCATCTTCCTTCTGACCAAGGGCGTCGAGCCCAAGGATATGGTTAATCTCGACCCCGGCACCGCTTTCCCCGAGTCCGTCGTCGATATGCTTTCCGGTGGCCTCGGCCAACCCAAGGGCGGCTGGCCAAAGGCCGTCCAAAAGGTCGTGCTCGGCGATCGTAAACCCTACAAAGGCCGCCCCGGTGCCCGCGCCGAGAAGGTCGACCTCGACGCCACGCGCGAAGAAATCAAAGCCATCACACGCCGTAGTGAGTGTAGCGACGACGACCTCTACGCCTATCTCATGTATCCACAGGTCTACAAAGATCTGGTCAAATTCATTGACGAGTTCGGCCATGCGCGCGTGCTGCCGACCCCAGCTTTCTTCTATGGTCTCATGCCTGGCGAAGAAATCTCTGTCGAGATCGAAGAGGGCAAGATTCTTATTATTAAACTGATCTACGCCGGCGAGCACAACGCCGACGGCGAGCGCACACTCACTTTTGAGCTTAACGGCCGCGCCCGCGAGTGCGTTATCCTGGACAAATCAGTCAAGACGGAGTCCAAACGCCGGATCAAGGCCGACTCTGCCGACAAGATGCAAATCGGCGCCCCCATCCCTGCGATGGTCAGTGCCGTCACGGCGACCGTCGGTCACAAGGTGAAGAAGGGCGAAAAGCTCGTCATCTTGGAGGCGATGAAGATGCAGACGACCGTCTACGCCCTCACTGACGGCATCATCGACCAAGTCGAAGTCCAGGCCGGTGACCAGGTCGAGAGTAAGGATCTGTTGGTCAAGCTGCGGTAGTGGAATGTGAGGGCTTTCTTTTTAAAGCCTGCCGCCGTTCTAGCCTATGCTTTGGCATCCCTACGATTTCCTATCGCATCCAATTCTCGAAGGACAGCGGATGGTTGGGTCGTGGGGTGAGTCTATCGCCCCACCGTATCGTGGACGCTTCGGTTCTGGGGTTGGAGAGTAGAACGTATCCGACTACGAACTTGAACCGCATCACTCACCGCGCGCCTTCTGCATGGCGCGTTGGGCATCCTCCGGGCGATTGAGCTTCTGGTAGGCCAGCGACAAATTATACCATGCGCGATAGAAGTCGGGTGCCATGGCGACAGTTTCTTCTAGGTAGCCGACAGCGCTCTGTAGGTCGCCAGTTTCGGCAGCAAGCAGTCCGAGCGAGTAGGGGAAGCGTGAGTCTTCTGGTGCGAGTTCCCAGCCGTTGAAAAGTGTCTTGCGGGCGTCTTTGTACAGGCCGGCACTGCTGAGGAGTATGGCGCATTGGTGATACATGTCCGGATTCCGTGCATCGAGTGCGATGGCCCGCTCGACGCGATCAGCGACTTCTTCGGGGCGGGATTCTCGGGCCGCTTTGTTGGCCAGCATCAGCAGGCTTTGCGGACGGTCGGAGTTGAAGCCCAGATAGTCCGCCCATTCTTTCGCGACACGCGGATCAGTCACGTCTTGGTTGCGCGAGGCGAGTCCGCGGCTGGCAGCGATGCGTACCGAGCGGCTTTCGTCGCCAAGTTTTTGTATCAATGCGTCGTCGCTGTCGATCATGGCTAGGCCACTGGTCGCGCGAACGCGGACGAGTGGGCTCTCGTCATCAAGGAGGCTGCGTAAATAGGCTTCGGCCTCGACGTTCGGCATGTAGTTGGCGATCAGTCCGGCGTAAGTGGCCTGCCAGGCTGGAATGTCTGCCTTCTCGGCTAATGCGAGGAGCTCGGGTAGCGCGGCGGGGTCATAGGCGTAGGCCTTGCTGATGGCACGGGCGCGTTGACGTTGCGGCATTTCGGCAAGTTTCTCGCCATACCAATTCTCCGCATGCTCGACGGCCCAGTCGACGCTTTGTTCCGAGTGGCAAGTGCTGCAGGCGTTGGGGATGCCGAGCTCTTGAGTCATGAGTGGATCGGGTGAGTGAAAGCCGTGGTCGGCGCGCCAGTCCTCCTGCATGTAGACGCTCTGCGGCATGTGGCACTCGACGCAGCGATTGCCCGTGCTGCCCTCGGCATGGAAACTGTGTTCGACTGGCTTGATGATGGGGGCTTCCATGACGCCTGCTTCGTGGCAACGCATGCAGAGCATATTGTTCTCCGCCGGGAGAATGTGTTCCAACGAGTGCGGGTTGTGGCAATCCATGCAACTGACGCCGGCGTGGCCCATTCGGCTCATCTCAAAAGAACCATGAACAAAGACCTCGTCGCGGATCTGTCCGTCGGCATAGTAGAGGCTGGGTTGATCGGGGAGCGAGAGCGAGAAATGGTCATGGTAGGCGTCGCCCGGTTCAAAGGCATCGACCGTCAGTTGATCGCGGCGTGAGTGGCAGGTCACGCAGTTTTGTTCCGTTTGCTCGCGGTCGAGAGGTCTCAGCCCGCTTGTATAGTCGCCGCCTTGCGAGGCGATGACGTGCTCTTCGAGCCCAGTGTGGCATTCCGCGCAGGCGAGCCCTTGCTGGATCCAAGTGGATCGGTACAGGTTGTTTTCATAGTCGAAGCCCTTTTCGAACTCCGTTGTGTGGCAGTAGGCGCAATTGGCATTCCAGTTCATGCCCTGCCCGAGCCAGTGACCCCATTCGCCCGGGAGGCGATCTTCGCCCGCGAAGACGTCGATCCAGCGGTCGTTGAGCACATCATAGGTCGCGCTAATCGTCTGTAATTTGTTGCCCAGCAGTTGCGCAAGATACTGACGGACGGGGGTCTCGCCGATCACGCCGACGAGATCGTATTCCTCGATCGATGCGTCCTCGCTAATGACGCGAAGTTTGAAGGCATCTTCGACTTGCACCATCTCGTAGGTCACGCCAGACTCCTGGATCTGACGAGTCGGGTTGAAAGCGGCGGCGTCTTTGGTCAAGGAGACCGGACGATTTGCTTTAGCATGGTGGCTCTCCTTCCAGTCGTTGACCACTTGTTCGTGACATTTGACGCAGGAATCGGGCCCGAACTTCGCGAGTCGCTGCGGATTGTGGGAGTAGGGAAAAACCTGAGCATTCTTCTCTCGAGTGCTTAGCGGTTTGTCGGGTGTGTGGCTTGTCTCCGAAGAATCGCCGCACGCCGAGAGTATTAGGGCGAGTGCCGCGAGACAACAAAGGGGGGCGTAATGTCGACCTGACGGGAGCATTGCATGCAAAGACAGCTGCAAAACGGATTTGTGGCAATATCAAACCCCCCCCCCCGGAGCGGCGTTTTTAAGAATTTCATAAAGCAGCAATTAGAGCGTAATCAGAACGGTGTCCAAGTTCACTGTCTCAAAATGTAGCATAGACTTGCCTGAGGGACTGCAGGGCTTGGTAGATAAGGCTACCGACTCTGAGATGATATCGCAACCAACGTATAAATTTCAGGGTTAGCT
>Ga0209504_1000094_pt1 | contig 83092 bp, 68 predicted proteins | sample COGITO_mtgs_1005_FD_184791 | JGI IMG/M metagenome (GOLD analysis project Ga0209504, IMG submission 184791) | Pelagic marine microbial communities from North Sea - COGITO_mtgs_100511 (SPAdes) (version 2) | ecosystem: Environmental > Aquatic > Marine > Epipelagic ... | reverse complement strand
GCAGTGACCAGCTGGCACATATCGAGTTTGCTCGCGATGTGGCGCGGCGTTTCAACCATTTGTATGGCCGCGAGCCTGGCTTTGAGGAGAAGGCCGAGGCGGCGATTATCAAGCTCGGCAAGAAAACTGCGACACTCTACAACAACCTGCGTAAGGCCTATCAGCAGCAGGGCGATGCCGAGGCGCTGGAAACCGCACGGGCGCTGCTCAAGGATCAGCAGAGCATCACCCTGGGCGATAAAGAGCGCCTTTACGGCTACCTGGAAGGTGGCGGCAAGATTCTGCTGATCGAACCGCAGGCCATGCTGGGCGATTCGCCCAAGCTGCTTGGGCTCGACGGCAGCAAGATGTCCAAATCCAACAACAATGCGATTTTCCTGCGTGACAGCGCTGCGGTGATCGAAGAAAAGATCCGCCGTATGCCGACTGATCCGGCGCGGGTGCATCGTGATGACCCCGGCAGTCCGGCGAATTGCCCGGTGTGGTCGCTGCATCAGCTGTATTCCAGCAATGAAACCTGCGATTGGGCACAGCAAGGCTGTCGCAGCGCCGGCATTGGCTGCCTGGAGTGCAAGGCACCCTTGGTCGAAGCGCTGCAGCAGGAACTGCAACCTCTGCAGGCGCGTGCTGCGGATTATCAGGACAACCCTGATCTGGTCCGGCAGATTCTCGCCGATGGCGCCGAGCGAGCGCGCTCTGAAGCGCGCGAAACCCTCACTGAAGTGCGCCTGGCCCTCGGCCTGAATTACCGCTGAACCTAACGCTGAATCTAATTTCGAGAATGACCATGTCCAGCGTGCCAGCCCAGGAACATCCCGACAGCCATCCCCAGGATCAGGCCAATGCCCAGCAGGAGCTGCCATTTGCCTTGGTATATGGCCAAGCGGTCACCGAAATGCCGCTGGATCTGTACATCCCGCCGGATGCCCTGGAGGTGTTTCTTGAAGCCTTCGAAGGCCCGCTGGACCTGCTGCTGTACCTGATTCGCAAGCAGAACATTGATGTGCTGGATATTCCCGTGGCGGAAATCACCCGGCAGTACATGGGCTATGTCGAGCTGATGCAGTCAGTGCGATTGGAATTGGCCGCCGAGTACCTGGTGATGGCGGCCATGCTCGCCGAGATCAAGTCGCGCATGCTATTGCCGCGTTCCAGTGAGGTCGAGGCTGAGGAAGACGACCCGCGCGCCGAGCTGATCCGCCGTCTGCAGGAATACGAGCGTTACAAAGCCGCAGCGGAAGGTATCGATGGCCTGAGCCGGGTTGGCCGTGACGTTACCGTGCCGCGTCTGGACGCGCCCGAAGCGCGGGCGCGCAAGCTGCTGCCGGATGTCAGTCTGGAAGAAGTGCTGCTGTCGATGGCCGAAGTGCTGCGCCGCGCCGATATGTTTGAAAGCCACCAGGTCACCCGCGAAGCGCTGTCGACCCGCGAACGCATGAGTGAAGTGCTCGAGCGCCTCAAGGGCGGTGCGTTTGTGCCCTTTGTCAGCCTGTTCAGCGCCGAAGAGGGCAAGCTTGGGGTGGTGGTGACCTTTATGGCGGTGCTCGAGTTGATCAAGGAATCCCTGGTTGAACTGGTGCAAAATGAGGCTTTCGGGCCAATCCATGTGCGTGCGCGGGCTGAATAAGCATGAATCTTAACGAACCTCGTGAGCTGGCCAGCCTGCTCGAAGCCGTTCTGCTGGCCTCCGGCAAACCACAATCGCTTGAGCGTCTGTTTGAGCTTTTTGAAGAAGCCGAGCGGCCGGAGCCGGCGGTGTTCAAAAAGGCGCTGACGCACCTGGGCAAGTCCTGCGAAGGGCGCGCCTTCGAGCTTATCGAAGTGGCCTCCGGTTACCGCCTGCAAGTGCGTGAGCGTTTCGCTCCTTGGGTCGGCCGGCTGTGGGAGGAGCGCCCGCAGCGCTATTCGCGCGCCATGCTAGAAACCCTGGCGCTGATTGCCTACCGCCAGCCGATCACCCGTGGTGAGATCGAGGATGTGCGCGGTGTGGCGGTCAACAGCCATATCGTCAAAACCCTGTTGGAGCGCGAGTGGATTCGTGTGGTGGGTTATCGCGATGTGCCGGGCAAACCGGCGATGTTTGCCACCACCAAGGCCTTTCTCGATCACTTCAACTTGAAAAGCCTCGATGAATTGCCGCCACTGGCAGCCCTGCGCGAGCTGGAGCCTGAGCCGGCGCTGGCCTTCGAGGATGATCTGGAAGCGCCGCAAAGCCTGCAGGCGCGGGCCGATCTGGCCCTGGCCGATGAGCCTGCGGTGGAGGCGGGTGAAGAAACCAGCTTCAGCAGCCTGCTGGCTGAACTCGACTCGATGGAGCAGGGGCTGAAAACCGACTTCGATGATTTACCCGAGCAGGACGATGAGCAGGACGATGCCGAAGAGCTTCACGAAACCCTGGATAAAGAACAGCTCTCTGACTGAGGGCCGTAGGATGGGTGGGGCCACCGATCAACGGTAGCCCGGATAAGCCTGGCGCAATCCGGGATGGCAGTTCCCCGGATTTCATCCGGGCTACGGTAATGGGCTAGCACATAGGCGCCGATTGTCGCAAAGGCCGACGACTGCTCGTCTGCCAGCTAGCCTCAATCCGTGCGTAAGCGCCGCGTTTCGCGTATGCTCCGCGGCCCTTCGACGACTCGAGTCGTCCAATCACTAAAGAAAACACCGGGAGGTGCCCAGATGAGTGAAGAAATCGAAGAATACAGCCCCGCAGGCGAAAAACTGCAGAAAGTCATGGCGCGCATGGGCCTGGCTTCACGCCGTGAAATCGAAGCCTGGATTACCGCTGGCCGTGTCAAGGTCAACGGCGCAGTCGCCAGCCTCGGCGTACGCGTTGACCTGCACGACGCGATTGCCGTCGATGGCAAGGTGATCCGCCGCGAAGAAGCTGCCGAAAGCGTGCGCCGCGTCATCATCTACAACAAACCCGAAGGCGAGATCTGCACCCGTGACGACCCGGAAGGCCGTCCGACCGTGTTTGACCGTCTGCCACGGCCGAAAGATGGTCGCTGGATCAATATCGGTCGCCTCGACATCAACACCACCGGTTTGCTGATGTTTACCACTGACGGTGAGCTGGCCAACCGCTTGATGCACCCGTCCTTCCAGATGGACCGCGAATACGCCGTGCGTGTGCGTGGTGAAGTCGACGAAGAGATGATCGAACGCCTAAAAGCTGGCGTGATGCTCGAAGACGGCCCGGCCAAGTTCACCGATATCAAGGTCGCTCCGGGCGGCGTGGGCTTCAACCACTGGTATCACTGCGTGGTGATGGAAGGCCGTAACCGCGAAGTGCGTCGTTTGTGGGAATCCCAGGGCCTGGTGGTCAGCCGTCTGAAGCGCGTGCGTTTCGGTCCGGTGTTTATCACCTCGGATCTGACCATGGGCCGCTGGCGCGAAATGAGCCAGCGCGAAGTGGATATCCTCAGTGAGGAAGTCGGCCTCAAGCCGGTGGCCTTGCCGGATATGAAGGAAAAAGCCCGCGACAAGATCGACCGTCTGCAGCGTAAATCGGCCAAGCCGGTGGGGCGTGCCGCCCGTCCGGAGCGGACTTTGCGTCCGGCCCATGGCGGCGGTCCGGCAGCGGCTGGCGACCAGGGCCGTTCGCGTCCTGCGCGTGGTGAAGGTGCTGAGCGTGGCGAGCGTCCAGTACGCACCCCGCGTGCGTCGCGTGTCGATCAAGGCAAAGGCACGCCAGTTGCCGAGCGTCCGAGCGATGTCAACAAGAAGCGTCCGGCCAAGCCAGGTGCGCAGCGCCCAGGCGTTGAGTTGACTGATCGTCCGTCGCGTAAGCCGGCCGGTGCGCCGGTCAAGCGTCGCAGCCAGCCGACCCGCGAAGGTCAGCGTCCAGGCTTCGGTCGCGGTCCTAAGCCGGAATAATCCATTGCGGTGGATATGAAAAAGGCGACCCTCAGGTCGCCTTTTTTATGTCCTGACGTTTTACCCAGCCATCGACAGCCGATTGCGACCATCGCGTTTGGATACGTACAGCGCGTTGTCGGCGCGGCGCAGCAGGCTTTCCATCGATTCGCCCGGCAGCAGGGTGGCGCAGCCGAGGCTGACCGACAGCTCAATGGCGCGGTTTTCCACCAGGTACTGGATGCCGAGAACCGCCATGCGCAGGCGCTCGCCAACCATGGACGCGGCTTCACGGTTGGTGTTGGAGAGCAGCACCATAAATTCTTCACCGCCGAAGCGAAACACCATGTCGACGTTGCGCAGGCTGTCTTTCAGCGCGGTGGCAACGGCTTTCAGTGCCTGGTCGCCGATCAGGTGGCCATGGGTATCGTTGATGCGCTTGAAGTGATCAATGTCGACCATCAGCACCGACAGTGGCTGCAGGGTGCGCCGGGCAATATCCACTTCGCGCTTGAGCGTTTGCTGCATGGCGATGCGGTTGCCGGTTTCGGTCAGCGGGTCGCGCAGTGCGCTTTGTACGGCTGCGCGATAGAGCAGGGCGTTGCGCAGCGGAAACAGCAGGCTGGCGAGCAGTGATTCGAGCTGGCCCAGCTCATCCTCACTGAAGCGCTGGTTACGGCGGAAGGTCAGCTCGCCGAGGAATTCACCATCGTGATTCAAGCGGTAGCCGGCCGAGTGGTTGCCGCGCTCGCCCAGCTCCAGGCGCAGATCGCAAGAGGCCAGTTGGTAGCTGAGAGCACTGAGTGGCACCAGGCGCTGCACTTCGCTGTAGAACAGCTCAAGAATGCGCTCGGCTTCCAGCGAGGTCTGCAGGCGCAGGCTCAGTTGCTGGCGCAGTTGCGCCAGGCTGACCGGCTTGAGGTTTTTCTGCAGACGACCGGCATAGCCGAGACGCTGCAATTTGGCAGCGTCGAAATCGATGGTGTTGGACTGGTTGTGCGGGGCCATGAAGCTCTACCTCTAGCGCAGTACGCGACGATAACTGGGCTAGAGCGAATTCCGTGCCAATCTCAAAATCACTTAAAAAGTGCTTTTAATTCATTGATTTAGTGTTTCAGCGGGCAGGTGTGCGGCAAGGCTTTGCCGGTTAACTGGCGTGGCTGCTGGCAATTTGATGCCAGGTGATCTGGCTGCCGCCGGAAAACCGGCGGCAGTAGTGATGGCTTACTGTGCGTCAAATGCTTGGCCATTGACGCCCTTGCTGTCCGGCCCCATCAGGTACAGGTAGACCGGCATGATGGCTTCAGGCAGCGGGTTGTTCTGCGGGTTTTCCCCGGGGTAGGCCTGGGCGCGCATATCGGTGCGGGTGGCGCCTGGGTTGACGCTGTTGGCGCGCACGCTGGCGATACCGTCGATTTCATCGGCGAGTACCTGCATCAGGCCCTCGGTGGCGAACTTGGATACTGCGTAGGCCCCCCAGTAAGCGCGACCTTTGCGGCCGACACTGCTCGAGGTAAACACCACCGAGGCGTCTGCCGACAACTTGAGCAGCGGCAGCAGGGTGCTGGTGAGCATAAACATGGCGTTGACGTTGACCTGCATCACGCGCATGAAGTTGTCGCCGGACAGCTGTTCCAGCGGTGTGCGTGGGCCGATGATCGAGGCGTTGTGCAGCAGGCCGTCGAGTTTGCCGAATTCGGCTTCGATCATCGCCGCCAGTTCGTCGTACTGATGCGGCAGGGCGGTTTCCAGGTTGAACGGGATAACTGCGGCCTGCGGATGGCCGGCGGCTTCGATGGCATCGTACACGCGGCTGAGGTTTTCTTCGGTCTTGCCCAGCAGCAGCACCGTGGCGCCGTGGGCGGCAAAGGTCTTGGCGGCGGTTGCGCCAATGCCACGGCCGGCACCGGTCACCAGAATCACGCGGCCCTTGAGCAGATCGGGGCGGGCGGAATAGTCATGCATGGGTAGAGCCTCATTAATTCAAAAACGGGTGGCGTTGGTGCGCGCTTGGCAGGCGATTTTCAGCAGCTGCACAGGGCTCGTTCGAGTACGGCGCGCAGTTCCAATGGATGGTCCACCACCACATCGGCGCCCCAGTTGCGTGGGTTGTCCTGCGGGTGGATATAGCCGTAGGTGACGGCGGCGGTTTTGCAACCGGCGGCGCGGCCGGCTTCGATATCGCGCTCGTCATCGCCAACAAACAGGGTGGCGGCGGGTTCCACGCCCATCTTCGCGCAGGCCAGCAGGATCATCTCCGGGTCGGGCTTGCTGCGGCTGACGTGATCCGGGCAGACCAGCACCGCTGAGCGCTGCGCCAGGCCGAGCTGCTGCATGATCGGTTCGGCGTAGCGCACCGGCTTGTTGGTGGCCACGCCCCAGATCAGCTTGGCCTGCTCGATGTCAGCGAGCAGCTCATTCATGCCATCGAATGGTCGGGTCAGCACCGCGCAGTGGCTCTGGTAGCGTTCGAGAAATTCTAGGCGCAGGGCTTCGAAGCCTTCAGCCTCGGGGTCCATGGCGAAGTTGGCTGCGACCATGGCGCGCGCCCCGCCGGAGACCTGATCACGAATCAGCTTGTCGGCAATCGGCGGCAGGCCGCGCTCGGCGCGCATGGCCTGGCTGATGGCGACAAAGTCCGGCGCGCTGTCGAGCAGGGTGCCGTCCATATCGAATAAAACCGCGCGCAAGCGCATCACGCCTCCTTGAGAGTCTGGATCATGTAGTTGACGTCGACATCGGCTTCCAGCTTGTAGCGTTTGCTCAGCGGGTTGTAGGTCAGGCCGATGATGTCCTTGACCTCAAGGCCCGCCTCGCGGCTCCAGGCGCCCAGCTCGGACGGACGGATGAATTTCTTGAAGTCATGGGTGCCGCGCGGCAGCAGGCGCATCAGGTACTCGGCACCGATGATGGCGAACAGGTAGGCCTTGGGGTTGCGGTTGATGGTGGAGAAGAACACCTGACCGCCGGGCTTGACCATGCGGTAGCAGGCGCGGATCACCGACGCCGGGTCGGGAACGTGCTCCAGCATTTCCAGGCAGGTGACCACATCGAACTGCTCGGGCATCTCGAGGGCCAGAGCTTCGGCGGTGATCTGCCGGTATTCGACGCTTACGCCCGATTCCAGCTGATGCAACTGGGCCACGGCCAGCGGCGCTTCGCCCATGTCGATGCCGGTCACGCTGGCGCCGCGTTGAGCCATGGATTCGCTGAGGATGCCGCCGCCACAGCCGACGTCGAGCACCTTTTTGCCGGCCAGACCGACGCGCTCGTCGATCCAGTTGACGCGCAGCGGGTTGATGTCATGCAGGGGCTTGAATTCGCTTTCGCGGTCCCACCAGCGATGGGCAAGGGCTTCGAATTTGGCGATTTCGGCGTGGTCGACGTTGCTCATATAAATCCCTGGATCAGGCTGCGGCGAGAGGCTCATGTTGCCAGTTTCGCCGTGTGGATTGGACGCCTGTTATGCGTCCAATGTATGTCAGTTTGTCGCAGTGTCTGCTGTGTAGCTCGGATGAAATCCGGGGTGGGCGCAACAGGTGCGCGGTTGTTCCCGGATTTCATCCGGGCTACCTATCATCTTCCAGCAATCTTCGCACCCCAGGCGCGGGCGTTGGCGATGATCCGTTGTTCGTCCAAGCGCGTCAGTTGGCCAGCGTCGAGCAATTGCTTGCCGCCGACCCACAGGTGTTCGACGCAGGCGCGGCCGCCAGCGTAGATCAGTTGCGATACCGGGTCGTAGACCGGCTGCTGGGCCAGGCCGGAGAGGTTGAACACCGCCATGTCCGCCGCCTTGCCTAGTTCCAGTGAGCCGACCTGCTCATCCAGACCCAATGCGCGAGCGCCATTGAGGGTGGCCATGCGTAGCGCGCGATGGGCATCCAGGGCGGTGGCGGAGCCGGCTACGGCCTTGGCCAGCAGGGCGGCGGTGCGGGTTTCGCCGAGCAGATCTAGGTCGTTGTTGCTCGCCGCGCCATCGGTGCCGATAGCGACGTTAACTCCGGCCTGCCAGAGTTTTTCCACCGGGCAAAAGCCGCTGGCCAGCTTGAGGTTGGACTCGGGACAATGGATCACGCTGCTGTTGCTTTCCACCAGCAGGGCCAGGTCTTCATCATTTATCTGGGTCATGTGCACGGCCTGGAAGCGCGGGCCAAGCAGGTCGAGGCGCGCCAGGCGGGCCAGTGGCCGCTCGCCGCGCTGCTCCAGGCTCTGCTGCACTTCGAAGGCAGTTTCGTGCACGTGCATATGAATGCCCGCGTCCAGCTCTTCGGCGAGCATGCGGATGTTTTCCAGCTTGTCGTCGCTCACCGTGTAGGGCGCGTGCGGGCCGAAGGCGACGCTCAAACGCGGGTGGTGCTTGAGGTCGTCGAACAGCGCCAGCCCCTTGCGCAGCGACTCGTCTGCGTCGCGGGCGCCGGGAATCGGGAAATCCAGCACCGGAATGGTGATCTGTGCGCGGATGCCGCTGCTGTGCACCAGCTGGCTGGCGGTTTCCGGGAAAAAGTACATGTCGGAGAAGCAGGTGATGCCGCCTTTGAGCTGTTCGGCGATGGCCAGCTCGGTGCCGTCCTGGACAAACTGCTCGTTGACCCATTTGGCCTCGGCCGGCCAGATGTGCTTCTCTAGCCAGGTCATCAGCGGCAGATCATCTGCCAGGCCGCGGAACAGGGTCATCGCTGCGTGCCCGTGGGCGTTGACTAGGCCTGGCGTGAGCAGCCGGCCGGGCAGTTCAAGCACCTGCAGGGCTGCGTGTTTGAGTGCTTCAGCGCGCGGGGCTATCAGCGCGATGCGCCCGTCACGGATGCCCAGGCCGTGTTCCAGCAGCACCACGCCAGCAGGCTCGACCGGGACCAGCCAGGTGGGCAGGAGCAGGAGGTCGAGCGGGGCATGGGGCATGGGGTGCACTTCCGGCAGTCAGTAAAGTGGCGAGTTTATAGGGGAACGCCCTAGGCTTGAAGCTGCATGCAGCGGATCTGGCGCGATGTGCGGAGTGCTGTGCGTATAATGGTCGGCTTTTTCCGGCGGAGGTGTGTAATGCGCGAGCAATTGCTAGCGGCAGAGAAGGTCAGGGCCATCGAGTGGCGTGACGGCGCTCTGCACCTGCTTGATCAGCGCGCGCTGCCTTTCGAGGAAACCTGGCTGAGCTACCACTCGGCGGCAGATGTCGCCGAAGCGATCCGCAGCATGGTGGTGCGCGGTGCGCCGGCCATCGGCATCAGTGCGGCCTATGCGATTGTCCTGGCTGTACGTGCTCGTCTGCAGGAAGGTGGCGACTGGCGTGCGGCGTTGCAGGCGGATTTTGACCTGCTGGCGGCCTCGCGGCCGACGGCGGTCAATCTGTTCTGGGCGCTTGAGCGCATGCGTGAGCGGCTGGGTCGGCTGAAAAGCCACGACGATCCGCTGGTGCTGCTGGAGGCTGAAGCCATCGGCATTCATCAAAGTGACCGCGAAGCCAACCTGACCATGGCCCAATTGGGCGTCGATCTGATCCGCAAGCACCAAGGCAATCAGCAGAACCTGCTGACCCACTGTAATGCCGGCGCTCTGGCGACTGGCGGCTTTGGCACGGCGCTGGGGGTGATTCGCGCCGCTTTTCATGATGGGTTGCTTGAGCGGGTATACGCCGACGAAACCCGGCCTTGGCTGCAGGGCTCGCGTCTGACGGCCTGGGAATTGGCGGCTGATGGCATCCCGGTGACGGTGAATGCCGACTCGGCTGCTGCGCACCTGATGAAAACCCGTGGCATCACCTGGGTCATAGTCGGGGCGGACCGCATCGCCGCCAATGGCGATGTGGCGAACAAGATTGGCACCTATCAGTTGGCGGTGAATGCCATGCACCACGGCGTGCGCTTTATGGTGGTGGCGCCCAGTTCGACCATCGATATGGCCATGGAGCACGGTGACGACATCGTGCTGGAAGAGCGCGACCCCAGCGAGCTGCTGGAGCTGGGCGGCAAGCGCATCGCCGGCGGGATCGAAGCGCTCAATCCGGTGTTCGATGTGACCCCGGCGGACCTGATCGACTTTATCGTCACCGAGAAGGGCGTGGTTGATCGTCCGGATACCGAGAAAATGGCGCAATTGATGTGTCGCAAGCGTCTGCATTGAGTTTTTCTGCGGGTACGCCGCCCTGGTCGGTCGGCTGCTGCTGGGGATAGGTGCGCCGCGGTGATTGTGGTAAGCTCCGGCGGTTTTCGGGGGTGCCCGTTATGGGCCTCTTACCTGCGCAGATACATGGCATAACTTATTGATTTGTCGTGAGTCGCTATGAGCCTCAAGGCACGGCGACAGGCTCCACACCACTCAGGACGAGCGGCGCGGAGTTTCACCAGAAAAAGGAACAAGGCTACTCATGGGCGAACTGGCCAAAGAAATCCTCCCGGTCAATATTGAAGACGAACTCAAGCAGTCCTACCTCGATTACGCGATGAGCGTAATTGTTGGGCGCGCGCTGCCGGATGCACGTGATGGCTTGAAGCCCGTGCACCGCCGTGTGCTGTTTGCCATGAGTGAGTTGGGCAACGACTGGAACAAGGCATACAAGAAGTCCGCCCGTGTGGTCGGTGACGTCATCGGTAAGTACCACCCACACGGTGATACCGCGGTATACGACACCATCGTGCGGATGGCGCAGCCATTCTCCCTGCGTTACCTGCTGGTCGACGGCCAGGGCAACTTCGGTTCGGTGGACGGCGATAACGCGGCGGCCATGCGTTACACCGAAGTGCGCATGACCAAGCTGGCCCATGAGCTGCTGGCTGACCTGCACAAAGAAACCGTGGATTGGGTGCCAAACTACGACGGCACCGAAATGATCCCGGCGGTTATGCCGACCAAGATCCCCAATCTGTTGGTCAACGGCTCCAGCGGTATCGCCGTGGGCATGGCCACCAATATTCCGCCGCACAACCTCACGGAAGTGATCAATGGTTGTCTGGCGCTGATCGACAACGGCGAGCTGACTGTCGATGAGCTGATGCAGTACATCCCCGGTCCGGACTTCCCGACTGCGGCGATCATCAACGGTCGCGCCGGCATCATCGAGGCCTACCGCACCGGCCGTGGCCGCATCTATATGCGTGCCCGGGCGATTATCGAAGACATCGACAAGGTCGGTGGCCGTCAGCAGATCATCGTCAGCGAGCTGCCGTATCAGCTGAACAAGGCACGCCTGATCGAGAAGATCGCCGAGCTGGTTAAAGAGAAGAAGCTTGAAGGCATCACCGAGCTGCGCGATGAGTCCGACAAGGATGGTATGCGCATCGTGATCGAGCTGCGTCGCGGTGAAGTACCGGAAGTGGTACTCAATAACCTCTACGCCCAGACCCAGATGCAGTGTGTGTTCGGCATCAACGTGGTGGCGCTGATCGACGGCCAGCCGAAGGTCCTTAACCTCAAGGACATGCTCGAAGCCTTTATTCTGCACCGCCGTGAAGTGGTCACCCGCCGCACCGTATTCGAGCTGCGCAAGGCCCGTGAACGTGGCCATATTCTTGAAGGCCAGGCGGTTGCGCTGTCCAACATCGACCCGGTCATTGCTCTGATCAAGGCATCGCCGACTCCTGCAGAAGCCAAGCTCGCGCTGATTGCCACGCCCTGGGAATCCAGTGCGGTGGAAACCATGGTCGAGCGCGCCGGTGCCGACGCCTGCCGTCCGGATGATCTCGATCCGCAGTATGGTCTGCGTGACGGCAAGTACTTCCTCTCGCCGGAACAGGCCCAGGCCATCCTCGAGCTGCGTCTGCACCGCCTGACCGGTCTTGAGCATGAAAAACTGCTGGCCGAATACCAGGAAATTCTCACTCAGATCGGCGAGCTGATCCGCATCCTCACCAGCGCCACGCGCCTGATGGAAGTGATTCGCGAGGAGCTGGAAGCGGTCAAGGCCGAATTCGGCGACGCGCGCCGCACTGAGATTCTCGACAACCGTCTGGACCTGAGCCTGGCTGACCTGATCACCGAAGAAGAGCGTGTGGTCACCATCTCCCACAGTGGTTATGCCAAGAGCCAGCCGCTGCATGCCTACCAGGCGCAGCGTCGCGGTGGCAAAGGCAAGTCGGCCACCGGCGTGAAGGATGAGGATTACATCGAGCATCTGCTGGTCGCCAACAGTCACGCCACGCTGTTGCTGTTCTCCAGCAAGGGCAAGGTGTACTGGCTGAAGACCTACGAAATTCCGGAAGCCTCTCGCGCCGCCCGTGGTCGTCCGCTGGTCAACCTGTTGCCGCTGGACGAGGGCGAACGCATTACCGCCATGCTTCAGGTCGATCTCGAAGCCCTGCGTCAGCAGGCTCCGGAAGGCGACGAGCAGGACGATATCGAAGGCGTGGTGGTTGAGGCCGAAGAAGTCGAAGACCTGGCCGAAGGTGATGACGCCGACGACGAGACCCCGGATGAACCGACCGGTGCCTACATCTTTATGGCTACGGCCAAAGGCACTGTGAAGAAAACTCCGCTGGTGCAGTTCAGCCGTCCGCGTAGCTCGGGCCTGATCGCCCTCAAGCTGGACGAAGATGACACCCTGATCTCCGCTGCCGTAACTGACGGCGCTCGCGAAGTGATGATGTTCTCCGACGGCGGCAAGGTGATTCGCTTCAAGGAAAGCAAGGTCCGCACCATGGGCCGTACCGCTCGCGGTGTGCGTGGCATGCGTCTGCCGGAAGGCCAGGAAATCATCTCCATGCTGATTCCTGAAACCGACGCGCAGATTCTCACCGCCTCCGAGCGTGGCTACGGCAAGCGCACGGCGATGGCCGAGTTCCCGCGTCGCGGTCGTGGCGGCCAGGGCGTTATCGCCATGGTCAGCAACGAACGTAACGGCAAGCTGGTCGGCGCCGTGCAGGTGCTTGAAGGCGAAGAAATCATGCTGATTTCCGACCAGGGCACCCTGGTACGTACTCGTGTCAGCGAAGTCTCCAGCCTCGGTCGTAACACCCAGGGCGTGACCCTGATCAAGCTGGCCAAGGATGAAACCCTGGTCGGTCTTGAGCGCGTGCAAGAGCCTTCGGCGGAAGACGACGAAGAGCTGCTGGAAGGCGAAGAGGGTGTTGAAGGCGCAGTTGAGGATGCAGGTGATGCACCCGAAGCTGCCGCTGACGAAAGCCCGATCAGCGAAGAGTGATCTGTCGGGGCGAGTGCGCTCGCCCCTGACGGCGTAGGATTTGGCGGCTGAGCAGTCATGGTCAGCCCGCCCACCATTTTTGAGCGAGAGTGGATGTGAGCAAGCGAGCCTTTAACTTCTGCGCCGGCCCGGCCGCGCTTCCTGAAGCTGTTCTGCAACGCGCCCAGGCGGAGCTCCTCGATTGGCAGGGTAAAGGCCTGTCGGTGATGGAGATGAGCCATCGCAGTGACGAATACACCGCCATCGCGGAAAAGGCCGAGCAGGACCTGCGCGACCTGATGGAAATTCCGTCCGACTACAAGGTGTTGTTCCTGCAGGGCGGGGCCAGCCAGCAGTTCGCTGAAATCCCGCTCAACCTGCTGCCCGAAGACGGCGTTGCCGACTATATCGACACCGGTATCTGGTCGAAGAAAAGCATCGAAGAAGCCAGCCGCTACGGCAACATCAATGTCGCCGCCAGCGCCAAGGCTTATGACTATTTCGCCATTCCTGGGCAGAACGAGTGGCAGCTGTCGAAAGACGCCGCCTACCTGCACTACGCCAGCAATGAAACCATCGGTGGTCTGCAGTTCGACTGGATTCCCGAAGTCGGTGACGTGCCGCTGGTGGCGGATATGTCTTCCGACATCCTCTCGCGCCCGATCGATGTGTCGAAGTTCGGCCTGATCTACGCCGGCGCGCAGAAGAACATCGGCCCTAGCGGCCTGGTGGTGACCATCGTTCGTGAAGACCTGCTCGGCCGTGCCCGCAGCGTCTGCCCGACCATGCTCAACTACAAGATCGCCGCCGATAATGGCTCGATGTACAACACTCCGGCGACCTTCTCCTGGTACCTGTCCGGGCTGGTGTTCGAGTGGCTGAAAGAGCAGGGCGGGGTGGCCGCTATGGAACGGATCAACCGCGCCAAGAAAGACCTGCTGTACAAGGCCATCGACACCAGTGATTTCTACAGCAATCCGATTGCCCATAACGCCCGCTCCTGGATGAACGTGCCGTTCCGTCTGGCTGACGAGAAGCTGGACAAACCGTTCCTTGCCGGTGCCGATGCGCGCGGCCTGCTCAATCTGAAAGGTCATCGTTCGGTCGGTGGCATGCGCGCCTCTATCTATAACGCCGTGGGCCTGGATGCCGTCGAAGCGTTGGTGGCTTATATGGCAGAGTTCGAGAAGGAGCACGGCTGATATGTCCGAGCAAGAGCTGCAAGCCCTGCGCCTGCGCATCGACAGCCTCGATGAAAAGATTCTTGAGCTGATCAGTGATCGCGCCAGCTGCGCTGAAGAAGTCGCGCGGGTGAAGATGAAGGCCCTGCCGGAAGGCGAGAAGCCGGTGTTCTACCGCCCGGAGCGCGAAGCCCAGGTGCTTAAACGCATTATGGAGCGCAACCAGGGGCCGTTGGGCAACGAGGAAATGGCGCGGTTGTTCCGCGAAATCATGTCCTCCTGCCTGGCCCTGGAGAACCCGCTGAAGGTTGCTTACCTCGGTCCAGAGGGTACTTTCTCCCAGGCTGCGGCGATGAAGCACTTCGGCCACGCGGTGATCAGCGTGCCGATGGCGGCTATCGATGAAGTGTTCCGCGAAGTGGCCGCCGGTGCGGTGAACTTCGGCGTGGTGCCGGTGGAGAACTCCACAGAAGGTGCGATCAACCACACCCTCGACAGCTTCCTCGAACACGACATGGTCATCTGTGGCGAAGTCGAACTGCGCATTCACCACCACCTGCTGGTCGGTGAAACCACCAAAACCGACAAAATCACCCGCATCTATTCCCACGCCCAGTCCCTGGCCCAGTGCCGCAAGTGGCTGGACGCGCATTACCCCAACGTCGAGCGCGTGGCGGTATCAAGCAACGCCGATGCGGCCAAACGGGTGAAGAGCGAGTGGAACAGTGCGGCGATTGCCGGCGATATGGCGGCCAGTCTGTACGGCCTGACCAAGCTGGCGGAGAAGATCGAAGACCGTCCGGACAACTCCACGCGCTTCCTGATCATCGGTAGCCAGGAAGTGCCGCCGACCGGCGACGACAAGACTTCGGTCATCGTCTCCATGCGCAACAAACCGGGCGCACTGCATGAGCTGCTGGTGCCGTTCCACAACAACGGCATCGACCTGACCCGCATCGAAACCCGCCCGTCGCGCAGCGGCAAGTGGACCTACGTGTTCTTTATCGACTTCGTTGGTCACCACCGCGACCCGCTGATCAAGGACGTGCTGGAAAAGATCAATCAGGAAGCCGTGGCGCTCAAGGTGCTGGGTTCCTACCCGAAAGCGGTACTTTAAAACTGCTGCGGCACGCCTCAGGTCTCAAGCTACACGCGCATCGACGCCGGGCTGTACTTGGGGCTTGCGGCTTTAAGCGTGAGGCTTTGCTATGACCGATTTCCTCGCCCTGGCCCAGCCAGGCGTACAGCAGCTGTCGCCCTATGTGCCGGGCAAGCCGGTGGATGAGCTGGCCCGTGAGCTGGATCTGGATCCGGCCAGCATCGTCAAGCTGGCCAGCAACGAGAATCCGCTAGGTCCAAGCCCCAAGGCGCTGGAAGCGATTCGTAGCGAGCTCTCGGAGCTGACCCGTTACCCCGATGGCAATGGTTTCGAGCTGAAAAGTCGCCTGGCTGCGCGCTGCGGCGTGCAGATCAATCAGGTCACGCTGGGCAACGGCTCCAACGACATTCTCGATCTGGTTGCCCGTGCCTATCTGGCCCCCGGTTTGAATGCGGTGTTCAGCCAGTACGCCTTTGCCGTTTACCCCATCTCGACCCAGGCCGTAGGTGCCCAGGGCAAAGTGGTGCCGGCCAAGGACCATGGCCACGACCTGGAAGCCATGCTGGCGGCCATTGATGAAAACACTCGCGTGGTGTTTATCGCCAACCCGAACAACCCGACCGGCACCTGGTTCGGCCCTGACGCGCTGGAGCGTTTTCTCGCTCGCGTGCCAAGCAATGTACTGGTGGTGCTGGATGAGGCTTATATCGAGTTCGCCGAAGGTGATGAGCTGCCGGACGGCCTTAAGTACCTGGCGCGTTACGACAATCTGCTGGTCTCGCGCACTTTCTCCAAGGCCTATGGCCTGGCTGCACTGCGCGTTGGTTATGCGCTCAGCTCGGCACAGATCGCCGATGTGCTCAACCGTGTACGCCAGCCATTCAACGTCAACAGCCTCGCCTTGGCTGCGGCCTGTGCAGCGCTGGATGATGCGGATTATCTGGCGCAGAGCCGCCAGCTCAATGATGCCGGCATGGCGCAGCTGGAAGCTGGCCTGCGCGAGTTGGGCCTGAACTGGATACCGTCGAAAGGCAACTTTATTGCCGTGGATTTTGGCCGTAATACCGCTGCGATCAACCAGGCGCTGCTACGCGCCGGGGTAATCGTGCGGCCGGTGGCCGGTTACGGTATGCCAAATTTCCTGCGCGTATCGATTGGTTTGCCGGCTGAAAATGCGCGCTTCCTCGAGGCTCTGGCCAAGGTGCTGAGCGCGTGAGTGAAGCCAAATCTGCTGTCACTCAGGTGCAATCTGTTGCCCCTAAGCTCGGCCGCCTGGTGGTTATCGGCCTGGGTTTGATTGGTGGCTCCTTCGCCAAGGGCTTGCGTGAGCGCGGCCTGTTTCGCGAAGTGATAGGTGTCGATCTCGACCCTGAGTCGCGCCGGCTGGCCGTTGAGCTGGGCGTGGTTGATCGTTGTGAGTCCGACTTGGCTGCCGCTTGTCAGGGTGCTGATGTGATCCAGCTGGCGGTGCCTATCCTGGCCATGGAGAAGCTGCTGACCGAACTGGCCAAGCTTGAACTGGGTACGGCGGTGTTGACCGATGTGGGCAGCGCCAAAGGCAATGTGGTGCGCGCGGCGCGCCTGGCCTTTACCGGTAAGGCGGTGCGCTTTGTGCCCGGGCATCCGATTGCCGGCTCCGAGCAGAGCGGGGTGGAAGCGTCCAATGCGCAGCTGTTCCGCCGCCACAAGGTCATCCTCACGCCCTGCGAGCAGAGTGATGACGCGGCTTTGGCATTGGTCGACGCCCTGTGGCGTGAGCTTGGCGCGGATGTTGAGCATATGGAGGTCGAGCATCACGATCAGGTGCTGGCTGCGACCAGTCACCTGCCGCATTTGCTGGCCTTTACTCTGGTTGACTCGCTGGCCAAGCGCAGTGAGAACCTGGAGATCTTTCGTTACGCCGCCGGTGGTTTTCGCGACTTCACGCGGATCGCCGGCAGTGATCCAGTGATGTGGCACGACATCTTTCTCGCTAACCGCGAGGCGGTGCTGCGCACGCTGGACGTATTTCGCGACGACCTCGACGCCTTGCGCGACGCGGTCGACGCAGGGGATGGGCATCAATTGCTGGGCGTATTCACCCGCGCCCGCGTGGCCCGTGAGCATTTCGGCAAAATTCTGGCCCGCAGGGCCTATGTGGACGCTATGCACTCGAACGATCTGGTTTTTCTGGCTAACCCTGGCGGCAAACTCTCCGGGCGTATTCGCGTTCCGGGCGACAAGTCCATCTCCCACCGCTCGATCATGCTCGGCTCGTTGGCTGAAGGCACCACGCATGTCGAAGGCTTTCTGGAAGGTGAAGACGCCTTGGCAACGCTGCAGGCATTTCGCGACATGGGTGTGGTCATCGAAGGCCCACATCATGGTCGCGTGACCATTCATGGGGTAGGCCTGCATGGCCTGAAGGCGCCAGCTGGCCCGCTGTACATGGGTAACTCTGGCACTTCGATGCGTTTGCTTTCTGGTCTGCTGGCAGCGCAACCGTTCGACACCACACTGACCGGTGATGCTTCGCTGTCCAAGCGCCCGATGAACCGCGTCGCCAAGCCGCTGCGCGAAATGGGTGCCGTGATCGAAACCGCTCCGGAAGGCCGTCCTCCGCTGATGATCAAGGGCGGCCAGCGCCTGACTGGCATGGACTACGAAATGCCCATGGCCAGTGCCCAGGTCAAATCCTGCCTGTTGCTGGCCGGTCTCTATGCTGCAGGCCGCACCTCGGTGACTGAGCCTGCGCCAACCCGTGACCACACCGAGCGCATGCTGCGCGGCTTCGGCTATCCGGTAACGGTGGATGGCAGCACGGCGAGCGTCGAGTCGGGGCATAAGCTGACCGCGACCCATATCGAAGTGCCGGCGGATATTTCCTCGGCCGCGTTCTTCCTGGTCGCTGGCAGCATTGCCGAAGATTCAGAATTGGTGCTGGAGCACGTTGGGATCAACCCGACCCGTACCGGCGTCATCGATATCCTCAAGCTGATGGGCGGCGATATCACCCTGGAAAACCAGCGTGAGGTCGGCGGCGAGACGGTTGCAGATATTCGTGTGCGCAGCGCCAAGCTGAAGGGCATCGATATTCCGGAAGATCTGGTGCCGTTGGCAATCGACGAGTTCCCGGTGCTGTTCGTCGCTGCATCGGTGGCCGAAGGGCGCACCGTACTGCGCGGCGCCGAGGAGCTGCGGGTCAAGGAGTCCGACCGGATTCAGGTGATGGCTGATGGTTTGATTGCGTTGGGCGTCAAAGCCGAGCCAACGCCGGATGGCATTATTATCGAAGGCGGCAGCATCGGCGGCGGCGAAGTCTGGGCGCACGGTGATCACCGTATCGCCATGTCATTCAGCGTGGCCTCGCTGCGCGCCACTGCGCCGATCCGCATCCATGATTGCGCCAACGTCGCCACCTCGTTCCCCAACTTCCTCGCGTTGTCGGCTCAGGTCGGCATTCGTGTGGCCGAGGAGGGCAAAGCATGATCGTTGCACCGGTTATCACCATCGACGGGCCTAGCGGCTCGGGCAAGGGCACTATTGCCGGCCTGCTGGCCAAACAACTGGGCTGGAATCTGTTGGACTCGGGTGCGCTGTATCGCCTGCTGGCCTTTGCCGCCGGTAATCATGGCGTCGATCTGACCAACGAAGAAGCGATGAAGCTGCTCGCCGCTCATCTGGATGTGCAATTTATCGCCGCCGGTGGCGGTCATGGCCAGCGCATCATCCTCGAAGGGGAGGAGGTCACTGACCTGATCCGCAATGAGCAGGTCGGCGCGGGTGCTTCGCAGGTGGCCTCGCTGTCTGCCGTGCGTGAGGCTCTATTGCAGCGTCAGCAGGCATTTCAGGAAATGCCGGGGCTGGTCGCCGATGGTCGTGATATGGGCACTGTGGTGTTTCCCGATGCACCGCTGAAGATTTTCCTCACCGCTAGCGCCGAGGAGCGTGCCCGCCGCCGCTACTTGCAGTTGAAGGCCAAGGGCGATGATGTTAATCTCGCGAGTCTTCTTGATGAGATTCAGGCGCGCGATGAGCGCGATACCCAGCGTGCAGTGGCTCCGCTCAAGCCGGCAGCCGATGCGATCCAGCTGGATTCCACTGAACTCTCCATCGAACAAGTGCTTGAACGAATTCTGAGTGAAGTCGCCAATCGCGATCTCGCCGGATGATAAGAGCCACAGCTGCTTTAAGCTGACCGGCTCGCAAGGAGGCGTACGGGAACCCAGTCCTCGTCCCGTTTGCCTCTTTTTATATGAACGTACCCACATTGTCTGGAGTGTGGTTTGGGCGGATTCCCTGCCCTGAATCAACAGGAATTAAAATGAGCGAAAGCTTTGCTGAACTGTTTGAAGAAAGCCTAAAAACCCTGAACCTTCAGGCTGGCTCGATCATCACCGCTATCATCGTCGACATCGATTACCAAGCTGGTTGGGTAACCGTTCACGCAGGTTTGAAGTCTGAAGGCCTCATCCCGCTGGAACAGTTCCACAACGACGCTGGCGAGCTGACCATCAAGGTCGGTGACGAAGTTCACGTTGCCCTGGACGCGGTTGAAGATGGCTTTGGTGAAACCAAGCTGTCCCGCGAAAAAGCCAAACGTGCCGAGTGCTGGATCGTTCTGGAAGCAGCTTTCGCCGCTGAGGAAGTGGTTACGGGCGTTATCAACGGTAAGGTTAAGGGCGGCTTCACTGTCGACGTTAACGGCATCCGTGCGTTCCTCCCAGGTTCCTTGGTCGATGTCCGTCCGGTGCGTGATACCACTCACCTGGAAGGCAAAGAGCTCGAATTCAAAGTCATCAAGCTGGACCAGAAACGCAACAACGTTGTCGTTTCCCGCCGCAGTGTGCTGGAAGCCGAGAACAGCGCCGAGCGCGAAGCTCTGCTGGAATCCCTGCAGGAAGGTCAGCAAGTCAAAGGTATCGTCAAGAACCTCACCGACTACGGCGCGTTCGTGGATCTGGGTGGCGTCGACGGCCTGCTGCACATCACCGACATGGCTTGGAAGCGTATCAAGCATCCGTCTGAAATCGTCAACGTTGGCGATGAGATCGATGTCAAGATCCTCAAGTACGATCGTGAGCGCAACCGTGTTTCCCTCGGCCTCAAGCAGCTGGGCGAAGATCCATGGGTTGCCATCAAGGCGCGTTACCCGCAGGACACCCGTGTTACTGCGCGCGTAACCAACCTGACCGACTACGGCTGCTTCGCAGAGCTGGAAGAGGGCGTAGAAGGCCTGGTGCACGTATCCGAAATGGATTGGACCAACAAAAACATCCATCCTTCGAAAGTCGTTAACGTCGGCGACGAAGTGGAAGTTATGGTTCTGGATATCGACGAAGAGCGTCGTCGTATCTCCCTGGGTATCAAGCAGTGCAAAACTAACCCGTGGGAAGATTTCTCCGGTCAGTTCAACAAGGGCGACAAGATCTCCGGCACCATCAAGTCGATCACCGATTTCGGTATCTTCATTGGTCTGGATGGCGGCATCGACGGCCTCGTTCACCTGTCCGACATCTCCTGGAACGAAGTAGGCGAAGAAGCTGTACGCCGCTTCAAGAAGGGTGACGAGCTGGAAACCGTTATCCTCTCCGTTGATCCGGAGCGTGAGCGCATTTCCCTCGGCATCAAGCAGCTGGAAGAAGATCCGTTCTCCGACTACGTTGCTGTTAACGATAAAGGCACCATCGTGCGCGGTATCGTTAAAGAAGTTGACGCCAAAGGCGCCATCATCACTCTGGCCGAAGGCATCGAAGCCACTCTGAAAGCCTCCGAAATCAGCCGTGACCGCGTTGAAGACGCGCGCAACGTGCTGAAAGAAGGCGAAGAAGTCGAAGCCAAGATCATCAGCGTTGACCGTAAGAGCCGCGTAATCAGCTTGTCGGTCAAGTCGAAAGACGTTGAAGACGAAAAAGAAGCCATCAAAGAAATGCGCAAGCAGGAAGTAGAAACTGCTGGTCCGACCACCTTGGGTGATCTGCTCCGCGCGCAAATGGAAAAACAGAACTAAGTTCGGTTTATCCAGAGAAAAAGGGCGACTTCGGTCGCCCTTTTTTGTGCCTGAAAATCGCTAAGGTGTTGTTTTATAGGCTGTTCAAATCCGACCAAGCATGCTAAAACCTGTTTATCTAGTGATCTAGCCGCTTGAAAAAGAAGGGAAAACCATGACCAAGTCGGAGTTGATCGAGCGCATCGTTACCCATCAGGGGCAGCTCTCGTCCAAGGATGTTGAGTTGGCGATCAAAACCATGCTTGAGCAGATGTCGCAGGCGCTGTCGACCGGTGACCGTATCGAGATCCGTGGCTTTGGCAGCTTCTCGCTACACTACCGTGCGCCGCGTGTAGGGCGTAACCCGAAGACCGGTGACTCGGTTAGGCTCGATGGTAAGTTTGTGCCGCATTTCAAGCCGGGTAAGGAGCTGCGAGATCGGGTGAATGAGGATGAATAGCGAAGTCTAAACCGCCAGAGTGCGGTTTTTGTGGTTCTGGCGCTCGTCATTTTCCCAGCGCCGTTTTTGCCGCAAGGGACTGGTTAGGCATATTTATCATGGCATACTCCCGCCTTTTCAACTGTCGGCTTCTATGTCGCCCATTTCTATCTGTTCTGTTGTTTTGTCGTAGATGAACTCAATTTGAGTTAATGGATTAGCTGATGGGTTTCCCCTGGATTCAGCATCTGGAAAAGGTTTTTGGACATGATCTGAATAATTAGGGGGTGTATAGATTCACGTCTTCAGCATTGGTTAAAATCATGGGCTCTTTTACGGGCGGAAGGCGCTATCCATCGAGCGTGCAACGCTGACCAGTCACCTCGCCACTCGGGGGCGACTGCAGTGATGCAAGAGGTAGGGCGAAGCAGAATGTGCGAGCAGGGGGAGTGTAAAGTTTTATTTAGATTGGCTCAGTAGGCCAGTCATGCCCAACTCCCTACGGGTCAGTCGTTTCACTCAGGTTTACCGTGAACTGATGGTTTTTTGGATTACAGAAGTTCTGTCGGACTTGAAGAAAGCCCTCCTGCCACTTCGTAACTTGCGTACGGCTAAAAGAGCCACCAAACCCACTTCGCCATAGTCAAGCGTCTGACCCAAGCCGCACAGTGGGTATCGTCATAGCTGGCAACAGCATGTGCTCCAGTGTCGCATCGTCAACTACCTCAAGCCATGTATCGGTGATATGTGACGTGGCATGCTATTTGTGGGTTATCAGGTTGAAGGTACCGCCGCTCGGTAGATTCAGCGTTTCGATTCATGGGGCGGATCCGCGGAAATTGACGGGCAGAGCTATGCCGTTCGTGCTCAAGTGCATACCATAGGCAGCTATTTGGCTCATGTGGATTAGAAAGGGGGGCTTTGTGACGGGAATACGGAACGGGCCGACCGAAATTCGTATGTTCACGGCGATTCTGCGGTCAAACAGCAGTTAGTATCTGTTCTGTGTAAGCGTTACAGCGCCAGTGCAGCCGACGTTGAGACAGTGATTCTTTAAGGTTTGATAATGGAGTGTGATTGTGCAAGTTGATTCGCTGCAGGCGTGTATCGATAAATTCAAAAGCAGAGACGCAGTTATTGGGATCGTTGGTCTCGGATATGTTGGCCTGCCGTTGATGCTGCGTTACAACGCGATTGGCTTTCGCGTGCTGGGTATTGACATTGACACTTGCAAGGTCGAGAAGCTTAACGCCGGTCGCAGCTATATTGAGCATATCGCCTGCGAGCATGTTGCTAGGGCTCGTAACTCTGGCTTCGAAGCGACATGCGATTTTCGTCGAGCTAGCGAGTGCGATGCCCTCATTCTCTGTGTGCCGACTCCGCTAAACAAGTATCGCGAGCCAGATATGAGTTTTGTGATCGACACTACCAACGCCATCAAGCCTTATCTGCGTGCCGGCCAGGTTGTATCGCTGGAAAGCACGACCTATCCGGGCACAACAGAGGAAGAGCTGTTACCACGCGTGCAGGAAGGAGGTCTGACGGTGGGCGATGACATATTCTTGGTCTACTCGCCAGAGCGCGAAGACCCCGGCAACCCGAATTTTGAGACGCGCACCATTCCCAAGGTTATCGGCGGCCATACAGCCAGCTGCCTGGAAGCCGGTATAGCCCTCTATGAGCAGGCGATCGATCAGGTCGTGCCGGTCAGCTCGACCAAGGCCGCGGAGATGACCAAGCTGCTGGAGAACATCCATCGTGCAGTGAACATCGGTCTGGTCAACGAGATGAAGATTGTCGCTGATCGTATGGGTATCGACATCTTCGAAGTGGTGGACGCCGCGGCGACTAAACCCTTCGGTTTTACCGCCTATTACCCCGGTCCTGGTCTTGGTGGGCATTGCATCCCGATTGACCCCTTCTACTTGACCTGGAAAGCCCGCGAGTACGGCTTACACACTCGCTTTATTGAGCTTTCTGGGGAGGTCAACCAAGCGATGCCTGAGTATGTGTTGGGCAAATTGATGGATGGCCTCAATGATCGTGGTCGGGCGCTCAAAGGTAGTCGGGTGCTAGTGCTCGGTATTGCCTACAAGAAGAACGTCGACGATATGCGCGAGTCGCCCTCCGTGGAAATCATGGAGCTTATCGAGGCCAAGGGTGGCGTCGTTGCCTACAGCGATCCGCACGTACCGGTGTTCCCGAAGATGCGCGAACACCATTTTGATTTGTCCAGCGAGGCGCTCACCGCCGAGAACCTGGCCAGTTTTGACGCCGTGGTACTTGCCACCGATCATGACAAGTTCGACTACACACTTATCCAGGCGCATGCACGTCTGTTGATTGATAGTCGCGGCAAATACCGAGCGCCCCAGGCGAACGTCATCAAAGCTTGAGTGGTTTTGCGCACAGTATCTTGGGCAGGCAGATCGCCCAGTGCGATAGTGGTGCGCTCCACCCGTACACGAGAGAGACTATGAAACGATTCGCCCTCATCGGCGCTGCCGGCTATATCGCCCCGCGCCATATGCGTGCCATCAAGGACACTGGTAACGAGCTGACCTGCGCCTACGATATCAATGATTCTGTTGGCATTATCGACAGCCTTTCGCCGCAGAGCGAGTTCTTCACTGAGTTCGAACGCTTCTACGACCATGCCTGGCGCTTGAAACGTGACCCTACAACAGCTCTGGATATCGTTTCGATCTGCTCGCCCAACTACCTGCACCATGCGCATATCAACGCCGGCCTGCGCCTGGGCTGTGACGTGATCTGCGAAAAGCCCCTAGTGCCCAGTGCGGCAATGCTTGATGACCTACTTCTCACCGAGAAGGAAACCGGTCGCCGTCTGTACAACATCCTACAGTTGCGCCATCACCAGGCGATCATCGATCTGAAACAGCAGGTCGAAGCGGGCAAGCAAGACCACAAGCACGAAGTCGAGTTGACCTACATCACCAGCCGCGGCAAGTGGTACATGGAAAGCTGGAAGGGCGATCCGCGCAAATCCTTCGGCGTGGCCACCAATATCGGTGTGCACTTCTACGACATGCTGCACTTCATCTTCGGCAAGCTGCAGCGCAACGTTGTGCACTACGTCAACGAGTTCAAGGCCGCGGGCTACCTGGAGTACGAGAACGCGCGGGTGCGCTGGTTCCTCTCCATCGACGCCAACGACCTGCCGGACTCGGTCAAGGGCAAGAAGCCGACCTATCGTTCAATCACCTGCGACGGTGCCGAGATTGAGTTTTCTGAGGGGTTCACCGATCTGCACACCATCAGCTACCAGGCCATTCTTGATGGCAAGGGTTACGGTATTGAGGATGCGCGGCACTGCGTGGAAACCGTAGAGACCATCCGCACCCTGGCGCCAGTCCGCGCTCAGGATGGCGAAGGTCACCCGTTTCTTGCGCGCCTACTGGGTTGAACCATGAGCCATTACCAGCACTCTAGCGCCATTGTCGATGATGGTGCGCAGATCGGCGAAGGTTCGCGCATCTGGCATTTCGTGCATGTCTGCGCCGGCGCGCGCGTCGGTGGCGGTGTTTCCCTTGGGCAGAACGTCTTCGTTGGCAATAAGGTCGTCATCGGTGACAACTGCAAGATCCAGAACAACGTCTCGGTGTATGACGGCGTTACCTTGGAAGAGGGCGTGTTCTGTGGCCCGAGTATGGTATTCACCAACGTTTATAACCCGCGTTCGCTGATTGAGCGCAAGAGTGAATACCGTGACACGCTGGTGAAGAAGGGCGCCACGCTAGGCGCCAACTGCACCATCGTTTGCGGCGTGACCATCGGCGAATTCGCCTTCGTCGGCGCCGGTGCGGTGATCAACAAAGACGTGCCGGCCTATGCCCTGATGGTTGGTGTACCGGCGCGGCAGATCGGCTGGATGAGCGAATTCGGCGAGCAGCTTTCATTGCCGCTGGAGGGCGAAGGCAGTGCCCCCTGCATTCATACAGGTGCGCGTTACGTGCTCCGTGGCAACGTACTAAATAAGGAGAGCGTGGTGTGATCGAGTTCATCGACCTCAAGGCGCAGCAGGCGTTGATCAAAGACAAGATCGATGCCGGCATTCAGCGTGTTCTTTCACACGGCCAGTACATTCTTGGCCCGGAAGTGAGCGAATTGGAAGAAAAGCTCGCTGCCTTTGTAGGAGCTAAGTACTGCATCAGTGTCGCCAACGGTACCGATGCTTTGCAGATCGCCCTGATGGCGCTGGGCATCGGCCCAGGCGATGAGGTCATCACGCCCGGCTTCACTTATATCGCTACAGCTGAGACTGTTGCACTACTGGGCGCCAAGCCGGTGTACGTGGATGTTGATCCGCACACCTACAACCTTGATCCGCAGTTGCTCGAGGCGGCCATTACGCCGCGTACCAAGGCGATCATCCCGGTGTCGCTATACGGCCAGTGCGCGGATTTCGACGCCATTAATACAATTGCCGCTCGGCACAGCATCCCGGTCATCGAGGACGCTGCGCAGAGCTTCGGTGCAACTTATAAAGGCAAGCGCTCCTGCAACCTGACGACCATAGCCTGTACAAGCTTCTTCCCGAGTAAGCCGCTGGGCTGCTATGGCGACGGCGGCGCCATCTTCACTAGCGATGAAGAGCTGGCCAAAGTCTTGCGTCAGATCGCCCGCCATGGTCAGGACCGCCGCTACCACCACATTCGTGTCGGCGTTAATAGTCGCCTGGATACCCTGCAGGCCGCCATTCTGTTACCTAAGTTGGAGATATTTCCGCGCGAGCTGGAGCAGCGACAGCAAGTGGCGCAGCAATACCAGAGTTTGCTTGAGGCGGCTGGTATTGCGGCGCCTTCTGTGGAAGCGCATAACGTCAGTGCGTGGGCGCAATTTACGGTGCAGGTAGATGAGCGTGATGTTGTTCAGGAAACGCTAAAGGCTGCCGGTATACCAACAGCAGTGCATTACCCCATTCCTTTGAATAAACAGCCAGCCGTAGCGGACTATCAAGCACAGTTACCAATTGGTGATGCAATTGCTCGGCGCGTTATGAGTTTGCCTATGCATCCTTATTTGGTTATCAATGACCAGGAAAAAATCGTGGCAACCCTTGCCCGATGATAATAAGCACTCTTCGCAGGATATTCCGGCGGCTTCTCCCCCGTAGCAGCTTTGGCAAAAGCGTGATGACGCTGATGACAGGTACTGGCCTTGCACAGATGCTACCGATCATGTTGTCGCCGATACTCACAAGGCTTTACACGCCGGAAGAGTTTGGTGTGTTCGCCTTATATGGATCTATCTGCGCAATCCTCGCGGTGCTTGTTACTGGCAAGTATGAGCTAGCAATTATAGTTCCTAGGCACGACGGCGAGGCCATCAATTTGGTCGCGGTTACTGTTGTGTCGAGTATGGTTGTCAGTCTGATCCTGCTGGGTGTGGTTGTAGCCTGGGGTGAGATGATCGCTGGGTTCCTGGGGCATCTAGAAATTCAGTCTTGGCTCTACCTTATTCCCTTTAGCACCTTGATTCTCGGTTGCTATTACGCGCTGAATTTCTGGGTTAATAGGCGCTCTCGCTACAAAAGTATGGCGATAAGTCGAGTGGTGCAGAGCGGGGTCGGCAGTGCCATGCAACTTGCTGTCGGGCTTTCTAGGGGCGGGCTGTTTGGTTTGATCCTCGGGCAGTTGCTCGGGCAGGTTGTATCTACCCTGTACCTAGCCACATCGTTGCCGCGCGACGAACGCAACTTGTTTCGGCGTGTCACCCTCAAACGCATGAGGTGCGTGGCCTGTAGGCATATTGGTTATCCGAAGTTCATGGTGCCGGGACAAGCTATGAGTGTAGGGGCTACAGAGATGCCGCTGCTGCTGCTGACTGTGTTCTTCGGTGCAGGTGTCGCAGGCTTCTACTCGCTGGCGCAGCGCATTATGGCCGCGCCATTGAGCCTGGTTGCAAGCGCCGTCGGTGATGTATATCGCCAGCAGGCGGCGGGGCAGTATGCCAGTAGGGGCGAATGCCTAGACGTTTTTATTAGTTCGCTCAAGCGTCTAGCCGTGTTTGCTTTTTTACCCACGCTACCGGTTTTATTATTTGGTCCCTGGCTTTTTGCTTTTGTCTTTGGTGATGCTTGGCGTGCGGCAGGTGAAATAGCATCATTGCTTTCTATTTTGGTTTTCTTTCAAACATTATCTTCCCCATTGAGTAGCACGGTATTGTTGCCGGGATGGCTGCACTTGGACTCCGTCTGGCAGTTTGCACGGTTATGTGCGGCGGGATTGGTTTTTTATATATGTGACTATGCAGGAATGGGTTACAACGCCGCTATTGGTGCTCATGTGGCGGCGTTTTCATGTCTGTATATGCTTCATTCCTATTTCCAATATCGGGCTGCGAAAGGTCGATTGTAATTAATCTTCTAAGGAAAAGTATGGTTCTTCGATTGAGTTGGCGCTCTTGGGTAGCCATTATTGCGACTGTTGCTGCGGTGTCTTCCGTTGTGAAAATGGTCAATATTTATCAGGCGGCGCATGCGCAGAACTTGGTCTGGCTAAAAAAAGATAACTTAAAGTTGGATCGTGATTTCTCCAGTCTCTTGGTGCAGTTGCCTGGGGCTGATGAGAAAAAGGTTGGAGTCAAGATTTATGATGAGAACAATTGGCAAGTCTACCGAAATTATCCGAGTGGACATTTGGATGTTTTCTTCAATAATGCAGAGGGTCGTGCCCAGCGTTTGAGCCTATCGGTGGGATGGCGACGCGACTCCTATCCTATGTTGATGATGTCGGTGCCGGGGCGTCTGTTTTTTGTCGGTTACGATGTCGTGCGCAATGTGCCGTCTGGGCGCAGTCTTTCGGTTACTCAGCCAGGCTTTGATGTATACGAGCTTACCCAGGATACGCAGGGCGAGCCGCGTGTGTTGGCCGCAGGAGTTGATCTTGGCGGTGGGCTAGATTCTATTGTTTATGGGCGTGTACTGGGGGAGAAGATCACGCTCTGTGCTGAAAAGAAATGTGCGGATATTAATTCTAGCGATAAGGTCAAGCAGTGGTCCCTTGATGAACTCAGTGGTTATGAGTTTGTGGAGGTTGCATTCGGAACTGATTCGGCCTATGCGTTGGTCCGCCAGCAGTGGGACGACCGCGTGAATGGCGAGCTTACTGCAGATAATTCGAAACTGTTTCTAGCGACCCTATCTGTAAAGGGAGCTGCTTTAGAGCCTTTAGCCACAAATGGCATTCCATACGATCTTCTTGTTGACGAAAACAACGTTTCATGGAAAGTAGCCAGCTCGCCAAGCGAGTTGAGTGAGCTTCTGCTGTATGAGTTTTCGCGGATGCCTAGCGGTGGTTTGATCAGCTTCGGTGACAATAATCTAGAAGGGCGTGTTGCTTGGAATCAGGTGTACTACCTCAATGGCCTGATTTCTTTAGCACAAGATGGGCTGGGAATTTCTTCTCCAGAACTAGTAGCCTACGCACGCCAGCGGGTTCGCGCGGAAGTCGATCTAATTGCCCGATTGGCTGAGAGTGATTATCCAGGCTATCGAGTAAAGCGTTATTCAATTGATCGAGAACCATTGCTGTTTTCTTTGCATCTTGGTCGCATTGCCGATTTGCTCGCGCGAGCTGATCGTGCGGGTTTGGGATCTTCGGCTGTAACAAGTGCGCTGGCAAAGATCAGGAAGGAACTGCTTTCGTTTGAGCATACAGTCGAACATCCAGTTGCTTGTGAGTTAGCAGGAGTGAGGGATTGTCACACTCTTTCATACCGTCAAGGATATCCATTCTGGGCTGACGGAGTAAATGTTCCTTTCAACTACGTATCAGGTTATGTTGGCGGTTTGTTGGCGGTTACCGAGGATGCGGTTAGTTATAATTTTGCCGTTGATCTTATGAAGCCACTGCAGGTGGTGGAGAAGTTTTCCGAATTACCGCAGAAATGGCGCTATTGGGCATTCGACGGGCAGCTGGGTTGGAGCTATTCGACAGGCAAGTCGCTAAATACGACAGATTGGGTGGGTAATCATGCGGGGTTAGATGTTGCGCATATTACGTATCGAAGTATGGATGCCGCTAGTTTAATAAACCTGTATCAGCGCCGACCAGATGTGGCTGATGCAGTACTGGTTACTCACATGAAACAGTTGGTTTCTACAGGAATGCTACTTCCGTCAGTGAATGAAGCGCTTTATCTTGCGGGTTCGGTGGCGCCTCTTGATGTGAATGTTGCCCAACGGTTTTCTAGAAGTGCTCAGGCCTGGCAGATCCAGTCGCAGGTATGGGCGCTATCTGATTTGGCAGGCATCGACAGGCGATAGTGAATTTTATGGAAAATAATCTTATGAGTTCCGTAATCTTGAGTCAGTTGGTGATCGAGACTCCTACTCTCTCCATGTTCTTTCTGTTCAATGTGTTTTGCGCATTTCTAGTTGCTGCGATCTGTTTATTAAGATTCTTGAAGTCTGAATATGTTCTAGCGTGGATTTCATTCCGCACTATCGAAGTTATGTCCGTTATTTCAGCTGTGGAATCTATTCCAGGATTGAATAACAAAAGAATGGTGGAAAGTGCGATTGATACGGTCAAGTTTGGTAATGTCTTTCCTTTTGCCGTTCGATCACTACTTGCGGCCGGAAAAGCACCGCAAATTCAAGTTACAGTATTAGAGCGTTACTACAGAGCAGCAGCCCTCTGGGAAATATCTAATTCACCTTGGGCCTTGGTGATGGGTGCTTCCCATCACCAAAAATACCCCTCTTCCGATAACAAGTGAGGCAGTAATGTTTAGCTCTGTCAAAGAGTCTGATGTGGGCTGTCGGCAGAACATTTCTATTGGGAAAGGGTTCTTGGGAGGGGTTGCAATGGCTGCCCCTTTTTATGCTGAGTTCTTTTCTTGGCGCTGGACCGTCTTACTTGCGGTGCCACTCTTTGTGCTACTGCTGATTCACCGTGAAAAAACCAAAAAACCAAATATGGCTATACTGCCAATGGTTTTGTTACTTGCGCTTCATGTCGTTGCCTTGGTATTCAGCCAAACGGTTTTCGCTGGGCAGGTAGTTAAGGATCTAGTAGTTGCTTCATTTCTACTCTTTGTCTATGTATTGGCTGATGAAGATATGCTCGCGGGTTTTTTCTCGGTTCTTATACCGTTGGCGGTGATAACAGCATTGCTGGGGCTGCTGAAGGCCGGATTGCTCGACAGAGGATATCTGCTCGGCTTCATTACTGACGGTTGTTCATACTATCCGGCGGGCTCGGCTTTGTGTGTGAACTACAACAACCTGGGGTTGCTCTGGCTCGTGGCTGCGCTGGGTTGTATCAGGACAAGCTTTTGGTGGTGTATTCCGTTTTTGTTGGTTGCCGGTGTCCTGTCCACTTCTCGTAGATTTATTTTGCTCATGAGTTTCATCCCATTTGTCTGGATCATACTCCAGGGGCGGATGGCGATTGTAAGGATACTTAGTGTGGTGATTGCGTCCGGAATATTGTTCTTCGCGATCACGGATCCCACCTCCTTCGACAATTACCGGCAGGGTGAAACGCCTTTCAAGGTTCTGGAGTTCAGTAGTGGTGCTGGCCAGGAAGATGTAGCGAAGAAAATCAACAGGGCTGCTCCAATGCTCATATTGGGTTCCATGACGGATGGAACGCTTGGTACGGCCACTCGCTTGAGTTTCTGGCAGTTGGGCGCTTCCTTGGTGAGTTGGGCTCCGCAAGGCTGGGGGTACCATGAGGTGTTCGCTTGCAAGTTTTCCGCCTGCACGGACTTCCATTATCCTCACATGCCAGTGATCTCGGAGTGGATCATCGGGGGTGTCCTGTTCGCTGTGGTAGCGCTTGCGTTTTTTGTCTGGCCATTCTTGCAGATACTAAGTGCTCGACGGTTGTTTCCTGTTGCGTTGTTTTTGCTGGTGATGCCGTACGTCCTTATATCTGGAGATACTGTTTTCTCATTGCCGATCTGTATCAGTTGCATGCTTGTAGCGTTGAGTACAGTGGAAAGATCTACGCGCAGTTTCCGCGATTAGCTGCCTTTAAAAAATTATCTATACAGCCAAAAAGTGAACGTCAGATATCGCATGAAAACTTTGCATTTAACCCACACGGACATTGAGTTCGACTCTCGAATCCTCAAAGAAATGGGCGCGTTGGTCGCTGCCGGCTACTCGGCCAGTGGCATTGGTGTTGTGCTGGATGAAGGGGCGCAGAAGACCGCAGTTCCCTTTGAGGCGAACATTACGGCGCTCAATCTGCGCTCGCGTAAGCTGACTTTTCTGCCTCGCACCTTGCGGCATGTCGCCACGCTGTTGGAGCTGGTCGGCAAGATGCTGCCGCGTGCGATTCGCGAGCGCCCCGATGTTATTCATTGTCACGACACCTTGGTGCTCCCGCTTGGTTGCATCGCCAAATGTCTGACTGGCGCTAAGCTGGTCTACGACGCTCACGAGTTAGAGTCCAATCGCAATGGGTTGACTAAGCTGCAAGGTGCTTTGACCTTACGCGTTGAAAAACTCCTTTGGCGTTTTGTTGATGCTTTGATCGTGGTGAGTCCATCCATTGAACGTTGGTACCAAGAGAACATTGGCTCAAAACGCTCGGCGGTGATTCTAAATTCGCCCTTGTTTTTTGACGCGCGGCACCAAGACGAAGATTATTTGCGTAAGACGTTTTCCATACCGATCGAGAGCAAGATATTCATTTATGTGGGCATCCTCGGCCATGGTCGAGGTATTGATCTGCTGACCGAGGCTTTCAAAGATCCTCAGGTTTCCTCGCATGTGGTGTTCCTCGGTTACGGCGAGTTGAGCGAGGAACTCAAGCGTCTTGCCGCCCAGCATCCGAACATGCATGTGCATGACGCCGTGCCGCACTCTCAGGTTGTACCTATCGCGCAATCTGCAGACTTTGGCCTGTGCCTGGTTCAGGATGTCTCGCTCAGTGACTATTACTGCCTGCCGAACAAGCTCTTCGAATACTGCTTTGCGGGTGTTCCGGTGCTTGCATCAGACTTTCCTGATATTCGCGCATTGCTCACGGAGTATGGCGTAGGCGAATGCTGTAAACTCCAGGCCCACGATGTCCGCGACGCCATCTTGAGGCTTGAACGCTCTCAATCAACATTCAAATTCGCGAATCTGGCGCCGTTGAGCTGGCAGGCGCAGGAACTGAAGTTGGTGGAGCTGTACCAGCAGAGCCTGTCGGCGACCAATCACTGAAATTTTGGGGGCATGCTAGTTGTGCGTCATGCCCCGACGGATATATGCAGATTTGGGAAGGGCTGGTGCTCCGGTGCAAATTCGGTAGTTTCCAGCAGCCCCTCATAGGGCTTGGTGTTCGCCCAGACTACGACCCGCTGTGTCGGTAGCGGGAAAACCTAATTGATACGGGCTGTGTTATGTGTGGAATTTTTGGTTTTATCGCCAGGGAAAAAGTTAACAAAGAAAGTTTGATGGCGTTGGCTCTGCATGCTAGGCAGCGTGGGCGTGATTCCAGTGGTCTGATCTATGCGGATCGTTCGGGTTATCAAGTCAAACGAGCCGACTATGACATCAAAAAGCTGATCTCCCAGGTCAAACCTTTTGAGTCTGCTTTCGTCTTTGGTCATAGCCGTTTGATTACTAACGGTCTTTCCGACAACCAGCCGGTTGTTCGTGGCGATATTTGCGTTATCCACAACGGCATCATCGTGAATGATGCTGAGGTGTGGAATCACATCAAGCCCACCCGTGCTCTCGAAATCGATAGTGAGGTCATTGCGGCCATCACCGAGCAACACCTGGATGAGTCGGGTGACGATCTCGATGGATTGGCGCAAAAAGTGCTGAATTTGTGTGTGGGGGTTGTTGCCTGTGCCATTGTTATTCCCCGTTTGGGCAAGGCACTACTGTTCTCAAACAATGGCAGCCTCTATGTTGGTACAGCTCAGGAGGGGGTCTGCTTTTCTTCGGAAATGTTCCCGCTCAGTCAGATTGGCTGTTCGGATATCAAGCAGGTCAAACAGGACGCCGTTATCCTGGATTTACCTGCTTCCACGGAGATCAGTGTTTCCGACGACAATCAGCGTGTTCACAACCTGATTCCACCTTTCCAATTCATTTCGTCTGAAGAAAAGCAATTGCTTTATCCTCAGCCTAACTTGCGTCGTTGTACGCGCTGCATTCTTCCGGAGACGATGCCGTTCATTGCCTTTGATGCGGACGGTGTGTGCAACTACTGCCACACCTACACCCCGCGCAATGTACCTAAGCCTAAGGAAGAACTGTTCAATCTTGTAGAGGGCTACCGTCGCGCCGGTGCTACCGATTGTATCGTGCCGTTCTCCGGCGGCCGTGATAGCTGCTACGGGCTGCATCTGATTGTTAAAGAGCTGAAGATGAATGCCGTCACCTACACCTATGACTGGGGGATGGTGACCGATCTTGGTCGGCGCAATATCAGCCGGATGAGCGCCGAACTGGGTGTGGAGAACATTATCGTTGCCGATGATATCGCCAAGAAGCGTAGGAATATTGCTGTCAACCTCAAAGCTTGGTTGAAGGCCCCGCATCTGGGGATGATTAGTATTCTAACTGCAGGTGACAAGCACTTCTTTCGCCATATCGAGACGGTCAAGAAGCAGACTGGCGTGAGCCTGAACCTCTGGGGGGTTAACCCTCTTGAGGTTACTCACTTCAAAGCCGGCTTCCTTGGTGTGCCACCGGACTTCGAAGAAAAGCGCGTGTATATGCACGGCTGGCAAAAGCAGATGGAATACCAGAGCTTACGTTTCAAGGCGATGCTCAAAAGTCCAGGCTATTTCAATAGCTCGCTCTGGGACACCCTTTCTGGCGAGTACTACAGGAGTTTCACGGAGAAGAAGGACTACTATCACATCTTCGATTACTGGCGCTGGGACGAGCAGGCCATCGATGACACGCTGATCAACGACTATGGTTGGGAACTTGCTGTCGATACCAGCACCACTTGGCGTATCGGCGACGGTACTGCGGGATTGTACAACTATATTTATTATCTAGTTGCTGGCTTCTCCGAGCACGATACTTTCCGCAGCAATCAGGTGCGTGAGGGTGAGATCACTCGCGAACGTGCGCTCGAGTTGGTGTGTGAGGAAAACCGTCCGCGTTATCAAAACATTCGCTGGTACCTTGATGCGCTGGGAATGGATTTCACCGAGGTAATCAAGGTCATCAATGCAATTCCACGGTTGTATAAAGACTGACAGGTCGGTTGGCGTAATGAACAAGACCATCTGGTACGTCACGAAGTATTTTTCACCCAAGACCGCGAGTAGCCCCGGAGGACGAGGCTGGTTTCTGGTGGACGAGATGCAGCGTTCCGGCAACCAAGTCGTTGTGATCAGCTCGGACTCCAACAACCTGGTGGATTTACCAGTACTGACGGAGCGCGTAACGCTGCAGGACGCCGATGGTGTAAAAATCGTCTGGCTGAAAACGATGAAATACTCGGTTGCCAAGTCTTTGCGCAGGATTCTGAGCTGGTTTCATTTCGAGTGGAATCTGTTCTGGCTCGACAAGAGCAACTTGCTACGTCCTGACGTCGTGATCGTTTCCAGTCTGTCGCTGTTGACCATCATCAATGGATTGTTGCTGCGCCTCAAATACAAGTGTCGCTTGGTATTCGAAGTTCGCGACATATGGCCGCTCACCATCGTCGAGGAGGGAGGGTTCAGCAACAACAATTTTTTTATCAAAGGGTTATCGTGGCTGGAGCGACTCGCCTACAGGAAAGCGGATGTAATCGTTGGAACCATGCCAAATCTCGCCGAGCATGTGAGGCGTGAACTTGGTCGCGAGCGTCCGGTTTACTGCGTTCCGATGGGGGTGAGCCAGGAGCATCTTAGCGATGTGACAGCGCTTCCCGCAGAATATAGTGCACGTTACCTGTCCAGTAACAAGTTCAAGGTCGTGCATGCGGGCACCATTGGCATCACCAACGCCTTGGATGTGTTTTTTGCAACAGCCGAAGCCATGCGGGAGCATGTGGATATCGAGTTCGTCATCGTCGGCGACGGTGCGCTGAAGCATATCTACGAAAAGCAGTGGGGTGACCTTCCCAATCTTATTTTCGCGCCAAAAGTTCCGCGAAATATGGTGCAGGCAGTGCTTGCGCAAGGAGATCTCCTGTATTTTTCGGTTCACGACTCGAAGGTCTGGGATTATGGGCAGTCGCTGAATAAGGTTATTGATTACATGCTAGCGGCCAAGCCTGTTGTGGCCTCCTACAATGGTTACCCCTCAATGATCAACGAGTCAGGGTGCGGCGTGTTCGTGCCCGCGAATGACGTTGGCGCGTTGGTAGCAGCTGTCCTCGACATGAAATCGAGAAGCGAAGAGGAGCGTTCCTTGATGGGCTCACTCGGGCGTGAATGGTTGTTGCAGAATCGCAACTATTCGAAACTCGCCAGCGACTATCTGTCGATATTATTTCAAGGTAAGGGCAGTTGACGCAATTTGTTGATATCACGCTGCGCCAATTAAGTTGATCCTATTGTTGCTTGTGTGGTTAGGTGGGGTTTTTCGGGGGAATACGTCCCGACTTACAAGATAGGCCGTTCACGGCGATGAGACTAGGCTTCATTCGAGAGGCACTGACGCCAGTGGAAACTAATTGGCGGTGCTCCTAGCACATGATCCCACTTGGAAATATGGCAGAAAGTTGCTGCTGCAGCACAAAGGTATTTTTCTTTTGCTAAGGATTTTAAGTGATAAATGTAGATAAAAAAACAGCGCTGATGTTTTTTTCGCTGTTATTGCTCGGCGTGGCCTTTTGGTCTATGGGGGATTTTAGCGCTTTTTCTGAAGTGCTTCCTTTGTTTGAATTTCAGCGTATTGCTGTTGTTGCGCTGTTGTTTCTAATGACTGTAATGCTGTCCTTTTTACGAATCTGGATAATCCTTCGCGATTTTGGTCATCAGCTGAGCTTTATGGGTGTTGTTAAAGCGTGTGTCGCCGGAAATATTGGTGCGCTTTTTTTTATACCCGTATTCGGGCAAATTGCTGGGCGACAGTTTTATTTGAATAAGTTGGGCGTGTCAGCGATAGAAAATTCAGCCGCCTCAGGATACGAGCGCGTGGTGGCTGGTGCTGTCAGCGCTACTTTTGCTGTTATTGGATTTTTCTATCTTTATGACTGGAAAGTCGTTGAGGGGGCGGGGCTAGTTAATTTTATAATATTTGTGATTGCAGCTGTTGTTGCTCTTGCTTTATTTTATCGGCTGATAATTTTGGATGTTGAAAAGAGAGCTATTAAAGTTTATTCAAGTTGGCGAAATATTTTCTTGCTGTTTCGGGTTGGATTGATCGTATCGCTGGGTATGGTGTTGATGATGATGTGCTTTGCGCTAATGTTTAGCGTGGCATTACCGACGGCTGGATATCTTGAAATAGTTTCGGTTGCTTTCATTGTCTCTTTTCTGGCCTCCCTGCCTGTAAGCTTCGGCGGATGGGGGCTTAGAGAAGTTTCGTCCATGTTTTTTGTGGCTTACCTTGGTGGCGCTGCGGAGGCTGGGCTTGCCGCTTCTTTATTCATTGGCCTGATCTCTATGGCCGTTGTGTTGATGTGTTATCCGATTTTGCTTGTCGGCAGGGAGGGTGGTAAATGAATATTGGCATCACTAGTCGGGAAAATTTGTTGGTTTGGCTGTTTTCTTTTTTTATTTTTCTGTTTGTGTTGGTTCAGTTTCACGTTGTTTTATTTGATTTTGCTATAAACATAAATCTTGCAGATTTTTTTGTCATGCTAGTTTTGTCAACTTTGCTGCTGGGTTTTTTCTACACTAAGACTCCTGTTCGCTGGAAGGTAAAAAATTTCAACGTGTTTGCGCTGCTAACCTGTTTAGCATTGGCTTCGGGTTGGCTGACTGCTTTGCTGTCTGATTATTCGATTTCTTGGGCAACTACCAAGGCAATTGGTTGGATTGTTATTTTGGGTTATCTGTACGCATCGGCAATGCTGGTTAATAGGTTGGGGTTCTTTGCTTTTTTCAGGTTCTTTAATCTGCTGCTTATATTTTTTGTTGGTATGCTTTTGCTGAGTGATTTTATATTGTTTTTGGAAATAGCAAAGGGTATTTCTAGCGGTACAGTACATCTCAGTTATCTGACAGCCCTTTCAGGTAACCGCAATGCGTTGGCTTTTCAAATCCTTGCCGTTTTGTCGTTAGTGTTGGCGTTTCAGCCTTTGTACTTGAAGAATTTAAGGCTGAATCAAAATTTCTTATTGTTTTCCGTGGTTGTTCTTGTTTGTAGTATGTTTTTAACCTCGTCGCGCTCAGGTATTGCAACTATGTTGCTTTTATATCTCACTGCTTTTTTTATGAAAATGACAGACTGGAAGTTTCTGTTTTGGTCGATGTCGGGCGGGGCGCTTATAAGTGTATTGATTTTCTACGTTCCTGATTTTTTTTACTTTTTCTACGATTTACTTTCAATGGGCGGGCCGGATAGCGCAGGCTTGAGTGGTACAGGCAAGGTTGTTATGGCTATATCCTCGGTTGAAAGTGATTTGCTGCGTGGCCAGTTACTGAAGGATTCTTTCTCTATGTGGCTTGAGAACCCTTTTTTCGGCGCCGGGCTGGGTGCGTTTTACACTGGTAGTGAAGCGGTATATGGATTTTCAATCGTACAGCACAACAGTGTATTGTGGGTTTTGTCTGAGATGGGTTTGTTTGGGTTTTTAATATTCTCGGCATTTTTTATATCACTTGTGTGGTTTGTATTTTTCTCGGCTAAACGGGGTGTTAGGAATAACGCAGTTATTTTGTTGCTGTTGTCATTTGGGGCAATGGCTATGTTTCATGAGATGCTATATCAGCGTATATTTTGGTTGTTTCTTGGTGCAGTTATTGCTGTAGGCTTGTCTGGGCGAACTTGTGCTGCAGGGCTTGATGATAAACCCGACGCCTGAGATTTTTATATGAAGAGCTTTGCATTAATTACGTCTCACGCGCCATCGTTGCTTAGTTTCCGTGCACCACTAATTCGTGCCCTGGTGGCTAGGGGTATTCATGTTTTGGCTTTGGCTCCCAACTTTGATGAGGGGAGCCGTGCAGCATTGTTAGCCATGGGGGCTAGTCCCGTTGATTGCCCTATGGATCGAACTGGAATGAATCCTCTGCGTGACGCTCTTAATACATGGCGCATGTTGCTTTTGTTGCGTCGGCTTCAGCCGGATGTAACGCTGGGCTATTTTGTCAAGCCGGTTATTTTTGGTTCTATTGCTGCATTTTTGGCAGGTGTTCCTCTGCGTATTGCTATGGTGGAAGGTCTTGGCTTTGTCTTTACTCCGACAGGAAAGGCGCTTTCATTTAAGCGAAGATTGCTGAAGTATTTGGTATTGGTCTTGTATAGGGCGGGTTTACTCTGTGCCCATAAAGTGATTTTTCTTAACCCGGATGACCGTGACGAGTTGCTGGCGGCAGGTACTTTACGGAAGGAAAAGGCATTTTTGTTGGGGGGGATTGGTGTAGAACTTGAGCGCTGGCGGCTTATCCCTTCACCTATTGAACCCGTTACTTTTTTATTGGTGGCGCGTCTGTTACGGGAAAAAGGTATCGAGGATTATGCCTCGGCGGCGTGTATCGTCAAACAGCGCCATCCGGATGCACGCTTTGTTTTACTAGGTGGACTGGACGATAACCCCGGTGCGTTAACCGAAGCGGATGTGCGGGCTTGGGTTGCTGAGGGCATTCTTGAATGGCATGGACATGTGCCTGTGCAGCCCTGGATGGCGCTTGCCAGTGTTTATGTTTTGCCGTCCTATCGTGAAGGCGTGCCGGTAAGTACGCAGGAAGCGATGGCCGCTGGCAGGGCGGTTATCACCACAGATGTGCCTGGTTGCCGGCAAACTGTGGTGGATAATGTGAATGGGTTTCTGGTTCCGCCACGCTGCCCTCAGGCACTGGCTGAAGCCATGTTCCGTTTTATTGAGCAGCCGGAGTTAATTACGAGCATGGGGGAGAGCAGTTTGCTGATGGCACAAGAGCAGTTTGATGTGCAGAAGGTAAATGCGCGTTTGATGGCGTTTTTGTTGGCTCAGGACGGCATGCATGAAACGTATTTTTGATATCGTCGCTTGCCTTGCTGCGCTGATCTTATTTACTCCCGTAATGCTGATGGTGGCGTGGAAAATTCGCAATAAGTTGGGGGCGCCAGTGCTTTTTCGTCAGATACGTCCTGGGCTTGATGGAAAACCTTTTGAAATGGTCAAGTTCCGCACTATGCGTAACGCTATAGATGAGGAAGGTAATTCGTTACCGGATGTAGAGCGAATGGTGCCTTTTGGCAATTTTTTGCGCTCGAGCAGCCTGGATGAACTGCCGGAACTTTGGAACGTACTTCGGGGGGATATGAGTCTAGTGGGGCCACGGCCACTGTTGATGGAGTATCTACCGTTGTATAGCCCGGAGCAGTACCGTCGGCATGAGGTACGGCCTGGTGTTACTGGTTGGGCTCAGATCAATGGTCGCAATGCTCTGAGCTGGGAGGAGAAGTTCAAGCTAGATGTCTGGTACGTGGACCACCGATCGTTCTGGCTCGACCTAAAGATACTCTTCCTGACCATTAAGAAGGTTTTGCTGCGCGATGGAATTAGCGCTGAAGGCGAGGCGACGATGACTAAGTTCACAGGCCCTCGCACTTGAAGCGACTGGCGATTCTTGGGGCCGGCGGCCATGGCAAGGTCGTTGCAGATACTGCCGAGTGCTGTAGCTGGCAGGTGGTCGAGTTTTATGATGATGCGTGGCCTAAGCGGCAGAACAATGGTGCCTGGCCGGTAATTGGTGATACGACCGCTCTGCTGGCCAGCCTGACGAGTTATGACGGCGTACTGGTGGCGATGGGAAACAACCGCATCCGACAGCTTAAACTGATCGAGCTGCAAGCTGCCGGTGCTCGGCTGTTTAACCTGATTCATCCCGCCTCCTCTGTCAGCCGCCATGCGCGTTTGGGCATCGGCTCAGTGGTGTTTGCCGGCGCTGTAGTGAATGCAGATTCGCAGATCGGTCAAGGTGCCATTCTCAACACGGGCTGCAGCGTCGACCATGATTGTATGCTTGGCGATGCGGTGCATATCAGCCCTGGTGCCCGGCTGGCGGGTGGGGTGCGGGTTGGCGATTTAAGTTGGATCGGCATCGGCGCTAGCGTGCGTCAATTGGTGTGCATCGGCAGCCGCGTGATGGTGGGCGCCGGTGCTGCGGTGGTTTCTGATGTTGCTGATGGGTTGGCGGTGGTGGGTGTTCCTGCTCGCCCCCATACTCGAAGCTGACGGGAACCACCCTAAGTTGGCCTGAAGCCGCTCTAGTGGCTCAACCTATTTTCTTTGAATTGCCAAGAGTGACTTTAAGTGCTGAATACCCCCTTCTCCCCCTGGCCGTCCTTCACGGAGGAAGAGGCCAATGCAGTTCGCGATGTAATTCTGTCCAATAGGGTCAACTACTGGACTGGGCAGGAGTGCCGTGAGTTCGAGACGGAGTTTGCCGCATGGGCCGGTAGCGAGCATGCCATTGCCTTGGCAAATGGCACTGTTGCACTTGATCTGGCTCTGCAGGCATTAGGTATTGGTGCTGGTGATGAGGTGGTTGTCACGCCGCGCACCTTCCTTGCGTCGGTGTCGAGCATCGTCAATGCCGGTGCGATACCGGTTTTTGCTGACGTCGACAGCAAGTCGCAGAACATCACCGCCGAAACCATCCGCGCGGTGCTTACACCCCGCACTCGGGCGATCATTTGTGTACATCTGGCCGGTTGGCCCTGCGATATGGATCCGATCATGGCGCTGGCCGTCGAGCATGACCTGAAAGTGATCGAGGATTGCGCCCAGGCTCATGGCGCGCACTACAAAGGTCGCCCGGTTGGCTCGATCGGCCATGTTGCTGCTTGGTCATTCTGTCAGGACAAGATCATGACCACTGGCGGTGAGGGCGGGATGGTCACCACAAATGATCGTGCCCTGTGGTCGCGTATGTGGTCGATCAAGGATCACGGCAAATCTTGGGAAGCTGTTTATGAGCGTCAACATGCGCCGGGTTTCCGTTGGCTGCATGAAAGCTTTGGCACTAATTGGCGGATGATGGAAGTTCAGGCTGTTATTGGTCGTATTCAATTGCAGCGTATGAAAAGTTGGCACGCGCAACGCTTGGCCAATGCTCAACGTATCTGGTCGACTGCACGTGTGTTCCCTGGTTTACGTGTGCCTTTGCCGTCTGCTGATATCACACACGCTGCTTACAAGTGTTATGTTTTTGTCGAGCCTAATGCTTTGTTAGCTGGCTGGAATCGTGATCGCATTCTCAATGAAATAACCACCCGAGGAGTGCCTTGCTTCTCTGGTTCTTGTTCGGAAGTGTATTTAGAAAGGGCCTTTGACGGCACAGGCATGCGTCCTGTAGAGCCTTTGGCTATTGCCAGAGATCTAGGCGAAACTAGTTTGATGTTCCTGGTTCACCCGACGCTTACAGACGCAGAAATTAATAAGACCTGCGATGTTCTGGTCGAAGTAATGCGGGAAGCCTGTTAGGTCGGGTTTCATTTTCTAAAGGATTGAGGAGTCGTTGTGCTAAGACTTGCTGAAAAGTTGCGCAGCCGTCTGGTCAGCATGTCACGACGTCAGAAGCGATTTATTCAGGTAACCATGGATGTGGTGCTTGTCTGGAGTGCGCTTTGGTTGGCGTTTGTTGTGCGCTTGGGCGATAGTCAGTCTATCGAGCCCCTCGGCGGGCATGCTTGGTTGTTCGCTCTGGCGCCGATTATCGCCATTCCGCTGTTTATTCGGTTTGGTATGTACCGTGCCGTTATGCGCTATTTCGGCAACGATGCGCTGCTGGCTATCGGCAAGGCTGTCACACTTTCGGCGTTATTACTAGCGTTGGCTGTTTATTGGCATCAGGCGGCGCCCAAGCTTATCCCGCGCTCAATGGTCTTCAACTACTGGTGGTTGAGTCTGGTATTGGTCGGTGGGCTGCGCTTGATGATGCGCCAGTATTTTATGGGGGACTGGTTCTCTGCCGACCAGCCAACTAGGTTACAAGGTCGTGAAAGCGGTTTGCCCAAAGTCGCTATATATGGTGCAGGTGCGGCGGGTAACCAGTTGGTTGCTGCGCTTAGATTGGGACGCGCTATGCGCCCGGTAGCCTTTATTGATGACGATTCGGGCATTGCTAATCGCATGATTGCGGGCTTGCGGGTATACACCTCTAAGCATATCCAGCAAATGATTGATGAAACCGGTGCTGATGAAATTCTCTTGGCCATGCCTTCAGCTTCGCGGGGGAGGCGGCGGCAAATTCTTGGAGAGCTGGAAAATTTTCCACTGCATGTACGTAGTATTCCCGGCTTTATGGACTTGGCCAGCGGTAGGGTGAAGGTCGAGGATGTTCAGGAAGTAGATATAGCCGACTTGCTAGGGCGTGATTCAGTGCCGCCGCAGCAGGTACTGTTTGAGCACTGTATCCGCAATCAGGTGGTAATGGTAACCGGCGCCGGTGGCTCCATTGGCGCCGAGTTGTGCCGGCAAATTCTGCTCAACCAACCTGCAACGCTATTGTTGTTCGAACACAGTGAGTTCAATCTTTACAGCATTCACAGTGAACTGGAGGCGCGTATCAAGCGTGAATCGCTCCCGCTTCGCCTTGTGCCTATTCTAGGTTCGATCCGTAATGCCGATAGGTTGTTGGACGTGATGCAAGCATGGAAAGTGGACACGGTTTATCACGCTGCAGCCTATAAGCATGTACCGATGGTGGAGCACAATATTGCCGAAGGGGTGCTGAATAACGTAGTGGGCACGCTGAATACTGCGCAAGCTGCAATCAGGGCCGGCGTGAGTAATTTTGTACTGATCTCCACCGATAAGGCCGTGCGTCCTACCAATGTAATGGGTAGTACCAAGCGGCTGGCAGAGATGGTGCTCCAGGCTCTTAGTCGCGAGTCAGCGCCAGTTTTGTTCGAGGATGGCAAGGCGCTGCGCCAACTGAACAAAACGCGTTTTACCATGGTGCGCTTTGGCAATGTGCTGGGCTCATCCGGCTCAGTTATTCCGCTGTTCCATGAGCAGATTCGCAAAGGCGGCCCGGTTACGGTCACTCATCCGAATATCACTCGTTACTTTATGACCATCCCAGAGGCGGCGCAGTTGGTGATCCAGGCTGGTGCCATGGGCAAGGGCGGGGATGTATTCGTGCTGGATATGGGCGAACCGGTCAAAATTGCCGAACTGGCTGAGAAAATGGTCCATCTCAGTGGCCTGAGCTTACGCTCCGCCAAGAGCCCTCACGGCGATATCTCCATTGAATTTACTGGTCTGCGGCCTGGCGAGAAGCTCTACGAGGAGTTGCTGATTGGCGATAACGTTAGCCCGACTGAACATCCTATGATCATGCGGGCGAATGAAGAGCACCTTTCGTGGGAAGCCTTCAAGGCGGTGTTAAGCGAACTGTTAGCTGCGGTGGCTCGTGATGACTATGATCGTGTGCGCCAGTTGTTGCGTGAGACGGTTAGTGGCTACAAACCGGAAGGCGAGATCGTTGACTGGATACATATCGAACGCCGTCTGGAGCCATAGCGTTATCTCGTAAAGGCGTGTTGGTTAAGGTTGTCCCAATCGAAGACTCACTCAGTTATTTGACAAGCGCATGGCAGCAGCTAGTTTTCAAAAGCGTGGAGAAGGAAGTCCCACGCTCTGACAAAAAACTAACGAAAGGATTCTCGTATGCTAAAAGCCAAACTGTCTTCTCTGCTGTTCGCTGTTCTTGCTTCCATGTCCCTGGCGGTTTCTGCCGCTGAAACGCAGAGCCAGCCAGCTCCTGCTGTTAAAACAGCTGAAGTGGCTCAAGTCGGTAAGGTCAATCTCAATACGGCTGATGCTGCCACTCTGCAACGTGAGTTGTTGGGGATTGGTGAGGTCAAGGCGCAGGCGATTGTTGCTTATCGTGATGAGCACGGCGACTTTGCTTCGGTGGATGAGTTGCTGGAGGTCAAGGGTATTGGCGAGGCAACGCTGGAGAAGAATCGCGACAAGTTGAGTATTAACTGACGCGTTCAGTTGTTTTAATTAAGGCCGGTTATTAACCGGCCTTTTTGCATTCTGGCGATCATGTTTTGAATACTGTTGCGTGTTATGCGCTTGTAATAAGGTCAGGGATTAACAACGAGGCAATTTATGTTTTGGTTGGCTGTGGCGGCAGATGGAGTGGTAGTTGTGCATCTGCTGTTTATTCTATTTGCGGTGTTGGGCGGGTTGCTGGTGTGGCGTTGGCGCGGGTTGGTTTGGTTGCATGTGCCGGCGGCCTTGTGGGGTGTGTTGGTGGAGTTGATGCATTGGCCCTGTCCGCTGACACCACTGGAGCACAGCCTGCGTCTGGCAGCAGGGCAGGTGGGGTATAGCGGTGGTTTCGTTGAACACTATTTGCTGCCGATCATCTACCCGGCTGGGCTGACGCCGCAGATTCAGATTGGCTTGGGGCTGTTCGTCCTGCTGCTCAACGGGCTGATATATGGTGGATTGCTCTGGCAGCGCTGGCGGCGGCCGTGAGTTGAGCTTAGGCCGCCTTATTCAGAAGGATGATGGTGTGCAGGCAAGATAATTTCCCCGGCTACACTGGCCCCATCAATCACCGCATTACAAGGCAGCTTTCCTATGCAAAATCGCATGATGATCACCGGTGCGGGTTCGGGTTTGGGGCGTGAGATTGCCCTGCGTTGGGCGCGTGAGGGCTGGCAGTTGGCGCTGTCGGATGTCAACGAACCGGGCCTGGTGGAAACCCTGCAGATGGTGCGTGAGGCGGGTGGCGATGGTTTCACCCAGCGCTGCGACGTGCGTGACTACAGCCAATTGACCGCGTTTGCCCAGGCCTGTGAGGAGAAACTCGGCGGTATCGATGTGATCGTCAACAACGCCGGTGTGGCCTCCGGCGGTTTCTTCAGCGAGTTGTCGCTGGAGGATTGGGATTGGCAAATCGCGATCAACCTGATGGGCGTGGTCAAGGGCTGCAAGGCCTTCCTGCCGCTGCTGGAAAAGAGCAAAGGCAAGATCGTCAATATCGCCTCCATGGCGGCTTTGATGCAGGGGCCCGCGATGAGCAACTACAACGTGGCCAAGGCCGGCGTTGTGGCGTTGTCGGAAAGCCTGTTGATCGAGTTGAAGCTGCATGAAGTCAGCGTGCATGTGGTGTGCCCATCGTTCTTCCAGACCAATCTGCTGGACTCATTCCGCGGCCCGACGCCAGCGATGAAGGCGCAGGTTGGCAAGCTGCTGGAAAGCTCGCCGATCAGCGCGGCGGATATTGCCGACTACATCTACCAGGAAATCGGCAAAGGCGAATTTATGATTCTGCCCCACGAGCAGGGTCGTATGGCCTGGGCGTTGAAGCAGAAGAACCCGCAGTTGCTGTACAACGAAATGACCAGCATGGCCGACAAGATGCGTGCGCCGCGCGCCAAGTGACAGGCCGTGGTGACGTGAATTAGTTGATTTTAAGGTCAACTTAATCGCCGTTCGGGGTTGTCTGCGATGAGCTTGCGCTCTAAGGTTTGCGGTCATGTCGGCATGGCCGCGAAACTGATGGATCTACTGTGAAACCTTTCCCGCGGGCCATGCTGTTGCTGGCCCTGATCTTGGCCGCAATCAACTTGCGGCCCGGTATCACCTCCCTGGCACCGCTGATCGAGCGGATTGCCGAAGAACTGGCCTTGAGCCGCAGCCTGATCAGCCTCACTACTGCATTGCCCGTGTTGTGCATGGGCTTGTTGGCACCTTTTGCGCCGCGTTTGGCCGTGCGTCTAGGTCTCGAACGCACCATCGCCCTGTGCATGGCGGTGATCGCAGTGGCGCTGCTGCTACGTGCAGTGGGGCATGCCAGTGCGATTCTGATTGGCAGTGCGGTGCTGCTGGGCGCTGCCATCGCGGTTGCCGGGCCGTTGCTGTCGGGCTTTATCAAGCGGCACTTTGCCGGGCGTATGGGCAGTGTGGTGGGCTGGTATTCGCTGAGCATGGCGATTGGTGGTGCCGGTGGTGCGGTGCTCACCATCCCGGCGACGCAGTGGCTGGGTAATGACTGGACCTACGGTCTGGCCATCTGGGCACTGCCGGCTGTAGTCGGGCTAGTGCTTTGGCTGTGCCTGCCGAACCGGGTTGAAAGCGAGAGCGAGGAGGGCGGCATGGGGCTGCCCTGGCGGCAGCCGCGTGCCTGGTTGATCAGCGCATTTTTTGCCATTCAGGCCGGTTTGTTTTATGCCCTCGCCACCTGGGCTGTGGCGCGTTATCACGAAGCGGGCCTGAGCCTGATGCACAGCAACAGCCTGTTCAGTGTGTCGATGCTGATGGGCCTGCCCAGCGCATTTTTGCTGCCCTGGTTGGCGCAGCGTTTCAAGAATCGCTACCTGCTGCTGGTGGGCTGCGGGCTGTTGTCGTCGATCAGCCTGGCGATGATCACCTTCCAGCCTTCCGTGCTACCCGAATTGTGGGCGGTGACCATCGGCTTTGGCCTGGGCGGCTCCTTTGCCTTGTCGTTGGTGCTGCCGTTATACGAGGCGGGCTCGCCCCTGGCAGTCAGCCGCTGGACGGCGATGATGCTGTGCATGGGTTACAGCATTGCCTGTCTGACCCCGGTGTTGACCGGTTTGGCACGCGATCTTGCGGGTAACTACCAGTTGCCGTTTATGGTGCTCACCGGGCTTGCGGTGCTGATGACGCTGCTGGCCTGGATGATGCGCCGCGGCCCGAAGCGCGCCCATAACTGACGCCGGTCAGGCGTCGTTGCGGCGCTGTGCTGACGCTTATTTGGCAGCAGTTCCTTCCTTGGCCTGGGCGGCTGTGATAGAAGGCAGCCTTGATTTGCTGGAGTGCCTGCGTGGAGTCCGAATCCATCGTTTATGGTTGCATCCGTGACTGGCCGTCGGACAGTCCGGCGGAAAGCCGTTTGCGTCGTGAAATCAATCGGCAAGTGCTCGATGAGCTACCGGCAGGCGATGCCTGGAGTTTTCTTGGGCGGGAGATGTTTGCCTGTTGCGAGCAACCGGGTGACGGTTTGTACCAGACCCAGGTGATCCACTTCGGCGCCAGCTACCGCACGGTGGAGTATGAGTGGAGCCTGTGGATCAAGCAGTTCGAGGCGCTGCTTAAGCGCCTGTACTGGGCCAGCGCAGTGGTGCATCTGGAAACCGAACTGAACGGCACGCACACCTTTCGCTGGGAGTCGGATGGCGGCTTTCACAGTCCGCAGGAAGGGGAGTTGCGCGTGCGCTGCGCCTGGGAGCGCGAAGGCGGCCTGCGCGGGTAGGTTGGGTTGAGGCGCGCAGCGACGAAGCCCAACGAACATGTCGCCTTGTTGGGCTTCGCTGCGCTCAGCACCAACCTACGAGGATGAGGTTACCCTGCGGCGTTTATTCCTCAAGCGCATCCAGCCACTCTTTCGGCACATCGCGTTTCAGCGCCAGTTGGCACTGTTGGCTTTCCGCATCGAAGACAATCACCGCCTGGCCTTTGCTCAGCGCGTGGCGTACTCGTTCGATACGCGTATCCAGCGGGGTTTCATCGCCATTATCGGTGCCGTCGCGGGTGACGAAGTCTTCGATCAGGCGGGTCAGGGTTTCAGCTTCGAGCAGGTTGTAGGGAATCAGCACGGTAGGGCCTCCAGAGCGCAGCGCGGATGCTAACGCGCGCAGCCCTGGCTGGCCATGTTTGCTGCGCCGTTACTGCGCGGGCGGTTCTGTCGGTTGCAGGTAGATTTCCAGGGTGCTGTACAGCTTGGCGCTGTCCAGCGGTTTGCCGAGGAAGTCATTCATTCCAGACTCGACCCCATGCTGGCGGTGCTCATCGAGAATATGCGCGGTCAGGGCGATGATTGGCACGGCCGGCAGGTTGTGTTGACGCTCCAGGCGGCGGATCTGCCGCGTGGCTTCGAAGCCATCCATCTCCGGCATTTCGCAGTCCATCAGGATCAGCTGCGTGGCGCTCGGGTCGCGCTGGTATTCATTGAGGGCGGCTAGGCCGTTGGTCACCAGGCGTACGTTGTAGCCGCGCTTTTTCAGAAAGCCCTGCACCACCAGCTGATTCACCGGGTTGTCTTCTGCGACCAGGATGCACGGTGTGCTGCCGGTGTCGGCGTAGGTTTTCGGCAGCGGTTTGATTTCCGCAGGGCGCGGCTCTTCATAGAGTTCCAGCAGCGCGCTGCGCAGCGCATTGATTGCCAGCGGCTGCGGCAGACCGAGCAAGCGTAGGCCGGCGGAGCTGGGCAGTTGCTGGCATTGTTCCGGTGCGCAGAGCAGCAGCACGCGTTGCCCGGGTTGCAGCAGCGGGCGCAGCGAGTCCAGCCAATGCTGAATGCTGCCCGGCCACGGCGCCATCAGTACCAGCAGCGGCGGGGCGGCGAAATCTTCCAGATAGCCGAGCAGGGTTTCCGGGTTCTGGCAGCGTTCGGTGCGCATGCCCCAGCGCCCGAGCAGGCGACTCAAGGCATCCAGGCCGAGGCCATCGAGGGAGGTGAGCAGGGCGGTACGACCCTTGAGCAGTTCGTGCAGCGGATCGGCCGGCAGGGCGTCATCACCTTGCGGAATATCGAAGGCGAAGCGCGTGCCTTGGCCTGGCGTGCTTTGCACTTCGATACGCCCGCCCATCATTTCCACCAGCTCCTTGCTGATCGCCAGGCCCAGGCCGCTGCCGCCGTAACGGCGAGTGGTACTGGAGTCGCCCTGGGCGAAGGATTCGAACAGCTGAGTCAGGCCCTTGTCACTGATGCCGATACCGCTGTCGCTGATAGCGAACACCAGATGCGGTTTGCCCTGGGAGTCATTGCGTCGGCAGACGTTCAGCGCCACGTGGCCTTCGGCGGTGAATTTCAGGGCATTACTAAGCAGGTTCATCAGCACCTGCTTAAGCCGCGTCGGGTCGCCCTGGGCGCGGCGCGGCACGCCACTTTCCAGGCTGACATAGAGGCGCAGGCGCTTGTCCAGGGCCTGCCCGGTAAACAGGCTGAGGGTGTCGGAAATCAGCTCTTCCAGATCGAACTCGATATGTTCCAGGCTGAGCTTGCCGGATTCGATCCGCGCGTAATCGAGGATGTCGTTGATCACCGCCATCAGCGAGCTGCCGGAGCTGGAAATGGTGTCGACGTAGAAGCGCTGGCTGCGGTCCAGCGGAGTTTCCTTGAGCAGCTGCAGCATACCCAGCACGCCGTTGAGTGGGGTGCGGATTTCGTGGCTCATCTTGGCCAGGAAGCGGCTCTTGGCCTGGTTTTCGATTTCTGCCTGTTCGGCAGCGCGGCGCGACTGGAAGCCTTCCTCCTTGAGCAGATTGATGCGGTCGGCCAAGCCAATTGACAGGGTGATCAGTTCGATGGTCACGCCGATCTTCACCACCGTGGCGCCGAACACGCCCAGCACTTCCAGGCCCAACGAGCCGGTGGTGGCCTGGATAAAGGCGAACAGCAGAATGGCCCAAGCCAGGGTGTAATAGGAACCGTAACGTACGCCGCGCCGCCACACATAGAGGCCGGTGAGGAGCAGGATCAGTGAAACCAGCGAGACGGTGACGCTAGCCAGAATATTCCAGGCCGCGAAACCGATCAGCGGCACCGACAGCAGGCAGCCGGCACAAGCCAGCATCAACAGGCGTAGGCCAGTGTCCAGGCGGGGGAAGTACTGCGGCGCATGCAGGAAGTGGCGGCTGAACTGGATGGCCGTCAGGCAGTGCAGGTACATCAGGATGTAGATGCTCACCGACTGGAATGCCACATGCTCGGGCAGCAGCTTGAACAGCATGCCATCGAAGCAGGCGGCCAGCAGACCGACGTTGAGGTTGTAGGCCAGGTACCAGAGGTAGGCAGATTCGCGCAGCGAGATAAACAGGAACAGGTTGTAGCAGAACATCGCAAACAGCACGCCGTAGAACGCGCCGTTGAAGCCCATAAGGTTTTCCTGGGCGGCGGCACTGGCTTGATAGGTGCTGAAGAACAGCGGCATAAAGATCGTGCTGGTAGTCTCGACCCGCACCAGCAGGGTGCTTTCGCCGGGTGTCAGTTCAAGTGGAAACCAGAAGTTGCGCACCTGCACCGGGCGCTGGGAGAAGGCATAGCGGTCGCCGCTTTCCTGCATCTGCCACTGGCCATCGGCGCCGGCCAGAAACACCTGCAGGTGGTCGAGCAGCGGATAGTTGACTTCCAGATAGCCGGCTAGATTGTGCGCCAGGCTGTTGTCCAGGCGTACCTTGAACCACCAGACCGAATCATTCTTGCCGAGGTTGGCGTGCTCGCCCTTCACTGGGGTAAAGCGCTCATCGCTCAGGGCGCCGACCTGCTCAATGCTCAGCTCACCCTGCGGGTCTTCCAGGTAGGCCATGGACGGGCCGAGTGACAGGCGCAGGTCGGCGTTGTCCAGCGTTGCAGGCTGCAGCGCCCACGCCGATCCGCACAGCCAGAACAGCACCACCGCCAGCCATATCCGAGGCATTCACCGACCTCAATATTATTATTTGAGGCCTGATCCGGCCCCGCGTCATGCCGCCACTTTGCCCGGATGCGCGCAGCCCTTCAAGCGTCCTGATCGCGGGGGCGCAGCAGGCTATCGACAGTCGGGACGCGGGTATCACTTTCCATCTGCGCATCGTGTTCCAGTTGATGGCTGAAGCGCTCTAGCGAGCCCTGCGCCGGCTGGGCGTCACTGGCAAATACCGGTGGGCTGAGCAGGTAGGCGGCGAGCAGGCGGCTCAGGGCTTTGAGGCTGTCGATATGGGTGCGTTCATAGCCGTGGGTGGCGTCGCAACCGAAGGCCAGCAGGGCGGTGCGGATGTCGTGGCCGGCGGTGACTGCCGACTGTGCATCGCTGTGGTAGTAGCGAAACAGATCGCGGCGTACCGGGATTTCATGTTCGCTGGCCAGGCGCAGCAGTTGGCGTGACAGGTGATAGTCGTAAGGCCCGCCGGAGTCCTGCATGGCCACGCTGACGGTGTGTTCGCTCGATTGCTGGCCCGGCGCAACCGGGGCGATATCGATGCCGACAAATTCGCTGACATCCCAGGGCAGGGCCGCGGCCGCGCCTGAGCCGACTTCCTCGGTGATGGTAAACAGCGGGTGGCAGTCGATTTCCGGTTCCAGACCGCTTTCCTGGATGGCCTTGAGGGCGGTGAGCAGGGCGGCGACGCCGGCCTTGTCATCCAGATGGCGGGCGCTGATATGGCCGCTCTCGGTAAATTCTGGCAGCGGATCGAAGGCGACGAAGTCACCCACGGAAATGCCCAGCGACTCGCAGTCGGCGTGGGTGCTGCAGTAGGCGTCCAGGCGCAGTTCGACGTGGTCCCAGCTGATCGGCAACTGGTCCACGGCGGTATTGAACGCGTGCCCCGAGGCCATCAGCGGCAGCACGCTGCCACGAATTACGCCCTGATCGGTAAACACGCTGACGCGGCTGCCTTCGGCGAAACGGCTTGACCAACAGCCGACGGCGGCCAGGCCAAGGCGGCCGTTGTCCTGCAGTTCGCGGACAATCGCGCCAATGGTGTCCAGGTGCGCCGAAACCGCGCGGTCCGGGCTGCTCTGTTTGCCTTTGAGAGTGCCGCGAATGGTGCCGCGCCGGGTCATCTCGAAGGGGATGCCGATCTCCTCCAGGCGTTCGGCGACGTAACGCACGATGGTGTCGGTGAAACCGGTGGGGCTGGGAATGGCGAGCATTTCCAGCAGCACCTTCTGCAGATAGACGAGGTCGGGTTCGGGGAGTTGCTGCATGGTGTCTCCTTGCGAAAAGTGTCTGAGTGGCCATCTGGTCGGCTAGTTACGCGGTTCTTGCCTCCCGGACTGCGCTGCGCTTGTCCGGGCTACGGTGAGCTGTAGCCCGGATAAGCCTTGGCGCAATCCGGGAACAGGCAGCATGGCGCTGGTTCAATCCACCTGGCTAAGCGGAAACAGCAGGTCGAGAAAGCGCTCGGCGGTGGGTTGCGGCTGGTGATTGGCCAGGCCCGCGCGTTCGTTGGCCTCGATAAACACGTAGTCGGGTTGGTCGGCGGCGGGCACCAGCAGGTCGAGGCCGACCACTGGGATATCCAGGGCGCGGGCTGCTTTTACTGCGGCATCTGCCAGCACCGGATGGAGGATCTCGGTGACGTCTTCCAGGCTGCCGCCGGTGTGCAGGTTGGCGGTCTTGCGCACGGCCAGGCGCTGGCCGGCCGGCAGCACGCTGTCGTAGTCGACGCCGGCGGCATGCAGGGTACGCAGGGTTTCAGCATCCTTGGGAATGCGGCTTTCGCCTTCGGTGGCGGCTTGCCGGCGGCGGCTCTGTGCATCGATCAGTTCGCCAATGCTGTGCTGGCCATCACCGATCACTTCCGCCGGGCGGCGAATGGCGGCGGCGACCACGGCGAAGCCGATCACCAGAATGCGCAGATCAAAGCCCGGGTGAAAGCTTTCCAGCAGCACGCGGCTGTCGAAGCTGCTGGCGCGTTCGATGGCGTCCTGCACATCCAGCGGCGTGCGCAGGTCTACCGCTACGCCCTGGCCCTGTTCGCCATCCACCGGCTTGACCACCAGGCTGCCGTGTTCGGCGAGAAAAGCGGCGTTTTCTTCGGCACTGCCGGCCAGGCGCTGCGCAGGTAGGTGCAAGCCGGCGCGGGCCAGGGCGCGATGGGTCAGGTGCTTGTCCTGGCACAGGGTCATGCTCACCGCGCTGGTCAGGTCGCTCAGCGATTCCCGGCAGCGGATGCGCCGGCCGCCATGGCTCAAGGTAAACAAGCCGGCGTCGGCATCGTCGACCTGTACTTCGATACCGCGGCGCAGCGCTTCATCGACGATGATCCGCGCATAAGGGTTCATCGGTGTGTGTGGGCCGGGGCCGAGGAACAGTGCTTCGTTGATGCCGTTTTTGCGCTTGATGCTAAAGGTCTGCAGCTCACGAAAGCCCAGCTTGGCGTACAGCCCCTTGGCCTGCTGGTTGTCGTGCAGCACGGACAGATCGAGGTAACTCAGGCCGCGACTCATAAAGTGTTCGATCAGGTGGCGCACCAGCACCTCGCCGACACCGGGTCGGCTGCAGCGTGGGTCGACTGCCAGGCACCACAGGCTGCTGCCGTGCTCCGGGTCCTGGCAGGCCTTGTGGTGATTGAGGCCCATAACGCTGCCGATCACCGCGCCGCTGTCTTCATCCTCGGCCAGCCAATACACCGGCCCGCCCAGGTGGCGTGGGGTGAGCTTGCCGGGCTCGATCGGCAGCATGCCGCGCAGTTGATACAGCTGATTGATTGACTGCCAGTCCTCGGCATTCTGCGCGCGGCGTACGCGGTAACCGCGAAAGCCCCGGCGTGCCGGGCGGTAGTCGGTAAACCACAGGCGCATGGTGTCGGAGGGGTCGAGAAACAGCTGCTGCGGCGCTTGCGCCAGCACCTGGTGCGGCGCAGCGACATACAGGGCGATATCGCGCTCGCCAGGCTGTTCGGTCAGCAGGTCGCTGGCCAGGGCGGCGGCATCCGGGTAGGTGTGACCGAGCAGCAGGCGCCCCCAGCCGCAGTGCACGGCGTGCGGCTCGCTGGGCGGGGCGTTGTGGTCCTCGGCCAGGCGCGCCTGCAGGCGCTCGTAGGAGGGCGCTTGGCCGCGCAGCAGGCGTTGATTAAAGGCAGTGGCACGCATTGGAGGAGTCCTTTGCTCATTCGCTTGGCCTGGGCTGAGCCAGGTTGTGGGTTTGAGCCGCAACACCCCCGGATTGCATCCGGGCTACGGCGGTGTTACCGAGGTCTACAGACCGTGTTCGTTCAACCAGAGATTCAGTGCAGCCAGCTGCCACAGCTTGGAGCCGCGCAGAGGGGTTAGCTGACCGTGCGGATCACTCAGCAAACGATCCAGCATGGCCGGGTTGAACAGGCCGCGATCCTGGCTGGGGTCGAGCAGCAGATCACGCACCCAGCCGAGGGTGGCACCTTCCAGATGCTTGAGGCCTGGCACCGGGAAATAACCCTTGGGCCGATCGATCACCGCGCTGGGGATGACCTGGCGCGCGGCTTCCTTGAGCACATGCTTGCCGCCATCGGGCAGCTTGAAGCGCCCTGGAATGCGCGCCGAAAGCTCGGCCAGGCGGTAGTCGAGGAACGGTGTGCGCGCCTCCAGCCCCCAGGCCATGGTCATGTTGTCGACCCGTTTGACCGGGTCATCGACCAGCATCACCGTGCTGTCCAGGCGCAGCGCCTTATCCACAGCGGCCACGGCGCCAGGCTGGGCGAAATGCTCACGGACGAAGTCGCCGGCCATGTCGCCGGTCAGCCAGGCGGGCTGCACGCAGGCGGCGTACTCGTCGTAATCACGGTCGAAGAACGCCGCGCGGTAAGCATCAAAGGCGTCCTCGGCGGCGTCCACCTGCGGATACCAGTGGTAACCGGCGAACAGCTCATCGGCGCCCTGGCCGCTCTGCACCACCTTGCAGTGCTTGGCCACCTCGCGTGACAGCAGGTAGAAGGCGATGCAGTCGTGACTGACCATCGGCTCGCTCATGGCGCGGAAGGCCGCTGGCAGCTGTTCGAGAATTTCGTGTTCGCCAATGCGCAGCTGGTGGTGACGGGTGGCAAAGTGCTCGGCGATCAGGTCGGAATACTGAAACTCGTCACCGCGCTCGCCGCCGGCATCCTGGAAACCGATGGAGAAAGTGGAGAGGTTTTCCACCCCGGTCTCGCGCAGCAGGCCGACCAGCATGCTCGAGTCGACGCCGCCGGAAAGCAGCACGCCGACGTCCACGGCGGCGCGTTGGCGGATCGACACCGCCTCGCGCATGCCATCAAGCACACGCTCTTGCCATTCCTCCAGGCCGAAGGCGATTTCCTCGCGCAGCGGACCGAAGGTGAGGTTCCACCAGGTCTGCTGTTCACAGTTGCCCTGGGCGTCGATACGCATCCAGCTGGCAGGCGGCAGTTTTTCCACGCCGGCCAGCAGGGTGCGCGGTGCTGGAACCACGGCATGGAAGTTCAGGTAGTGGTTGAGGGCGACGGGATCGAGGGTCTTGCCGATATCACCGCCGGCCAGCAGCGCCGGCAGGCTGGATGCAAAGCGCAGGCGTTCGCCAGTGCGTGACAAGTACAGCGGCTTGACCCCGAGGCGGTCGCGGGCGATGAACAGCTGCTGGCGGTCACGCTCCCAGATGGCGAAGGCGAACATGCCATTGAGCTTGGGCAGCAGGTCGGTGCCCCAGGCGTGGTAGCCCTTGAGCAGCACTTCGCTGTCGCCATCTGAGAAGAAGCGATAGCCGAGGGCTTTCAGCTCCTCGCGCAGTTCCGGGTAGTTGTAGATGGCGCCGTTGAACACCATCGTCAGGCCCAGCTCGCTGTCGATCATCGGCTGGCCGGAGGCTTCGGCCAGGTCCATGATTTTCAGGCGGCGGTGGCCGAGGGCTAGCGGGCCCTGGCTGTGAAAGCCGTGGGCGTCGGGGCCGCGGGCGGCCATGTGGTGGGTGATTCGCTCGACTGCAGCCAGGTCGGCCGGTCGTTGATCAAAACGTAATTCTCCAGCGATTGCGCACATAATTCCTTACCGGTATTGCCGTTGGGGAGTGATTCGGGGCTGCCGAACCTTTTACACCAAAACAAAATAATGATTTCATGTCAAAGTTTTATATCGAATTAAAAGGCGTATATGGCTGATAAAAAGGTTTCTACTGAAATAGATTTGTCATCTGTTTCAGCCTTCGAGCTGCCGCTGTTTCAGGCCTTGCGGCGTTTGCAGCAGGCCGGTGAAGTGCATGCCAAACGCCTCGGCCGCTTTGGTGGGCTGACGCCGATGCAGCTGCTGATTTTGCAGGTGCTGGCGGGGGAGACGCGGCTGACGGCCAGTGACTTGAGTGGTCGGGTCAGCCTCACGGCTGCAACCTTGTCGGGCATGCTTGACCGGCTGGAGGAAAAGGGCCTGCTGCAACGCCAGCGCGACGATCAGGACCGGCGCCGCCAGTGGCTGCTGCTTAGCGAGCAGGGCCGCACCCTGCTGCAACAGGCGCCGAGCCTGCTGCCGCCGGAGTTTGTCGAGCGTTTTGCCGGGCTGCAGGAGTGGGAGCGCCACAGCCTGACCGCCGCGTTGTTACGCGCGGCGCAGCTGTGTGGAGAGATGGAGTAGAGCCGCCGCGCCCGGGAAAGCGCGGGGTTGACGAGGGCTTAGCGCTGGGCGCTGAGCTTGGGCTGCTTGTACAGATCGATCAGCACCTGATCGAGAATCGACGAGGCGCCCCAGGGGCGTGGGTCGTTGAGGATGGCCACCACGGCCCAGCTGTTGCCGTTGCTGTCGCGGCTGAAACCGGCGATGGCGCGCACGTTATTCAACGTACCGGTCTTGATTCGCGCCTCGCCCACCAGCGGGGTGCGGTGCAGGCGTTTGCGCATGGTGCCGTCCATTGCCACCAGCGGCAGCGAGGCCATAAATTCGGCCGCATAAGGGCTCTTCCAGGCCGCCTGTAGTAGGGTGGCCATTTCCCGCGCGCTGACCCGCTCGGCGCGTGACAGCCCGGAGCCGTTCTCCATCACCAGGTGCGGTGCAGTAATGCCTTTACGCGCCAGCCAGCTGCGAATCACCCGTTGTGCGGCCTTGCTGTCGTCCTGGTCGGCGGAGTTGCGAAACTGCGCGCCGAGGCTGAGGAACAGCTGCCGGGCCATGGTGTTGTTACTGTACTTGTTGATGTCGCGGATGATCTCGGTCAGGTCCGGCGAGTAGGCGCGGGCCAGCAGGCGGGCTTTCTCCGGCACCGGGGCGAGGCGGTCCTTGCCCATGATGCTGCCGCCCAGTTCCTGCCAGATGGCGCGGATGGCGCCGGCGGCATAGCTCGGGTGGTCGAGCAGCGACAGGTAGGTCTGCGAGCTGCAGCCTTCGGCTAGTTGGCCGCTGACAATCACCGTGGTGCCATCGAACTCGGTCACCGGGTTGTAGCGTACATCCGGCCAGCCTGGGCATTTGGCGGCAGGCAGGGCTTTGACGCGGTTGTCGATACGGATATTGGCAATCGGCGGCTCGGCGGCGATATACACCTTGCCGCCCTCGGTACGCGCGATAAAACGCAGCGCCTTGAGGTTGACCAGCAGCGAGTCGGGGGCCACCAGGAACGGCTTGTTGGCGTCGCCGCCGTCGTCATTGAAGCTCGGTAGCTGCGGCTGCACGAAGTGGCTGCGGTCGAGCACCAGATCGCCCGTCACCTGCAGCACGCCGTTGGCGCGCAGGTCGCGCATCATCAGCCAGAGCTTTTCCATATTCAGCTTGGGGTCGCCGCCGCCCTTGAGGTACAGGTTGCCGTTGAGCACGCCGTTCTTCAGTTGGCCGTCGGTAAAGAATTCGGTTTTCCACTGGTGGGTTGGGCCGAGCAGCTCAAGCGCTGCATAGGTGGTGACCAGCTTCATGGTGGAGGCTGGATTTACGGAAATATCGGCATTGAAGAAATTGCTGTTGCCAGGACCGTTGAGCGGCACGGTGGCCACGGACAGCGACTGGCTGCTGATCTTGTTGGCTTTCAGCGATTGCTGAACCTTGTTGGAAATACCGCTCGTGGCGGCTGCCAGCGGCAGGCAAACAGGCAGCAGCAGGCCGGCGATGGCCAGTTGGCGTAGGGTTTTGATCATGGGCGGCTACCCTCCAGCTGAGGGAAAAAGGTGACGCGAGGCATGTAAAGAGGTTCCGTCGCGGGTTGGGATAATGTTGGCAATTATGCCCCAATACGGGGCCTGCTGAGTGGCAGTAAATGCCATCGGCCGGGCTTTTCTGCGGGCTATCGGCCGACCTGTCGTCTTCCAAACGGGCGCGCAGGCCGCGAAACTGCTAGAGTGCCGCGCGTTATCACTTTTGAGGATTGTTCCATGGCTACTAACCGTTCCCGCCGTCTGCGCAAAAAACTCTGCGTGGATGAATTCCAGGAGCTGGGTTTTGAGCTGAACCTGAACTTCAAGCAAGACCTGGCTGATGAGGCCATCGACAGCTTTCTTGAGCAGTTCCTGCGTGACGCCATGACCGTTAACGGCCTGGGCTATGTCGGCGGCGATGACTTCGGTCTGGTGTGCCTGTCCAAGCGTGGCTCGGTCAACGAAGAGCAGCGTGCTGCCGTTGAAGCCTGGCTGAAAGGCCGTGATGAGCTGGTAGATTTCACCGCCAGCCCGCTGATCGATGTCTGGTACCCAGACAACGCGATCAATCAGGCCTAAGACCCGTTCACGGTCTGCTGCGCGTCGGCCAGGCGGCGTTGAAAATGGCCTGACTCTAGCTCGCGAGATCGTGAATCGGCTCTTTACCTGTAAGCAGGGCATGCATCGCGCATGCCCTGTTGCTTTTCCCTCCTGTACTTCCTCGTTAGTCGCTCAGGCCAGCCTTGGCCAGCAGCGCAGCGTTATCGACCTGATCAATCTGCTCACGACGTAGAAAGCGTTCGGCGTAGCTGAGGTAGATTTTTTCCCGCACGAACAGGCCGAACAGCTCGGGGTCGATGTGCGCGCCTTTGCACATGCCGGCCATGATGTTGAGTGATTCGGACAACAGCTTGCCCTTTTTGTAGGGGCGATCCACCGCGGTCAGTGCTTCGAAAATATCGGCAATCGCCATCATCCGTGCCGGCAGGCTCATGTCCTCGCGTTTCAGGCGTTTCGGGTAGCCGGTGCCGTCCATCTTTTCATGGTGGCCGCCGGCAATCTCGGCGACGTTGGCCAGGTGCGGCGGGAAGGGCAGGTGGTTGAGCATGCGGATGGTCTGCACCATATGACCATTGATGATAAAGCGCTCTTCGTTGGTCAGGGTGCCGCGACCGATGCCGAGGTTATAGACCTCACCGCGGTTGTGTTTGTAATGCGGCACTTCCAGCTTGAAGCCCCAGGGGTTGTCCTCGGCGATCAGCTCGCTTTCGGGGCGCTCGATCAGGTGTTCGGCTTTGTCGCTGAGCAGCGTTTCCTGCACTGGTAACGGCTGCGCCGGGGTGCGCGACTGGCGCAGGTTCTCTTCCCAGGACACCCCTAGGCGATCATCCAATGTCCGCGTCCAGGTCCGCGCGGCGATGCTGCGCAGGCGCTGCAGGTCAGCCTCGGCCATCGCTTCGCCGCCCAGGTTGCAGCGGGCGATAAAGGCGAATTCATCATCCAGGGTGGCGAGCAGTTCATCGCGCACCTGAGCCAGGCTGGCCGCTTCGCCGCCCTGGCTGAGGTTTTCCCAGTAACTGATCCAGGCATCGCGCTTGAGCACCTCAAAGCGCATGCGCACTTCATGGATGCGGTCGCAGATGGTTTCCAGCTTAGTGGCCTTGTCCACCACGTACTCAGGCACGGTGACCTTGCCGCAGTCGTGTAGCCAGGCGGCGATATGCAGGGCTTCCCATTCTTCGTCAGTGGGTTGGTAGTCGCTGAACGCGGCGTCCTCGCTGGCGGCAGCGGCGCGGGCGAGCATCAGGGTAATTTCCGGCACGCGCTGGCAGTGGCCGCCGGTGTAGGGGCTTTTGGCGTCGATGGCGCCAGCAATCAGCTGGATAAAGGCGTCGAGCAGTTTCTTCTGTTGATCGAGCAGGCGCTGGCTCTCGATGCACAGCGCCGCCACGCCGGAAACCGCCTCGACATAGGCGATGCGCTCGGGGCGTAGCATGGCCAGGTCGGCTTCATCTCCGGTGTCGCGGTGCAGCAGCAGCAGCACGCCCAACGTCTGGCCCTGGCGGTTATGCAGGCCGGTGCAGACCAGATGCGCACGCGGGCTGTCGAGGGTGTGCAACAGGCTCTGGAAGCCCTGCGCATGCTCGAAACCGAGTGCCACGGTGACGCTGGAACCGCCGGTTGCCGTTTGCGCGAGCCAGCTGGGCAAGGCCGGATCGTTTGGGTCGAAGCTCGGGATGCGGTGTTCTTCCAGGTTGTGCTGCTGCTCGTCGATAAACAAACCGTGCGGCTCCAGGCGACCGCTGCTGCTGTCGCGCAGATAGAGCAGGCCGCCGCTGGCTTCGCTGAGGTCGACGGTTTCGCGTAGCACCCGGCGTAGCAGGGCATCGAAGCGGGTTTCCGCCGAGAGTGTGGCGGCAATATCGAGGAAGCTGGAGATGGTCTCCTTCATCCGGCCCATCGATACCGCCAGTTGGTCGACTTCCTTGACGAAGGAGCGGCCGCTGGCCGGGTAATCGAAGTTGAAGCTGCGGATGGCTTCGGCTTCACCCACCAGCAGGCGCAGCGGTTTGACCAGAATATTGGAGAGCAACCAGCCAATCGGGATGCACAGCAGCAGGATGCCCAGGGTCAATATCGCGCCTTGCCAGCGGATACGGTAAGCATCTGCCAGCAGCTCACTTTCCGGGGCCAGCAAAGCCAGGCGCAGCCCCTGAGGGCCACCTTCACTGAACTGGCTGTAGGAGATTTGCCAGCGCTGCTTGTTCAGGCGCACGGCGCCCTGACGATCCTCATTCAGGCCGAGGCTGAGAAAATCGGCGAGCACCGGGCTGAGATCCTTGACCTGAGCCAGTTGCAGCTTTTCCCCGGGTATTACCAGGCGTGTGCTGTCCGGGTAGGCGACTGCGCTGCCATCGGGGCTGTACAGCACCACTTCGGTGGAGGGCGTCAGGCGGTGTTCGGCCAGGGTAGCGGACAGATCGTCGAGGGTCAGGTCAGCGCCCACCACCGTGGTTTCGCTGCTCTTGCGGGCAATGGTGGTGCCGATTTCCTGGGTGGAGAAGAAGGCATAGGGCGCGGTGGTGAAGTGCTCCTGGCTTTGCAGGGCGCTGTTGTACCAGGGGCGGCTGCGCGGGTCGTAGGTTTCCTTGAGGTTCTGCCGGCGACTGATCGGCTGCAGCTGCGCATCGAAGAACAGGTATTCGGAATCCAGACGTTGTTCGCTGATGCGGTCGATGCTCCACACCTGATATTCGGCACTTTCGGGGGCAAAGAAAATCTGCCGCAGTTTCTCGCTGCGCAGCGGCCGCACCATAAAGAAACTGCCATCGCCATAGCCGACATAAATTGACGCCAGCTTGGGGTTGTCGCGCAGCGCCTGGCTGAAAATCGGCAGCATGATCATGCGTTCATGGCGGTCACGGCCGTTGATCTGCTCGTTACGCGCCAGCAGGTTGATCATGTAGCGAATCGGTTGGTAGGTATTGCGCAGATCCGCCTGGACTTCCTTGCGCATCTGGCTGAACAGCTGGTCGCTGCTGCTGAGGATGATGTTGCTGGTTTGCTGGTAGTTGAAATACCCCAGCACCACCCCTGAGCCCAGCAGCAGCAGGGTGAACAGCACGCTGATATGGATATGCAGCGGAAAACGTCGTTCCTTAGACCTTGCTTGGGACTTTACTGTCTGCTGCATCCGCGCATGCCCTTGTATGCCCTGACTAAGCGCCAAGCATAGTGGAGCCTTTCGCGCTTTGCCGTTGCGTGGATGCAGGTTTTTTGCGCTGCAACAGCTCTAGATTGGGCCTGTGCTGTGCTTGATTTTTTGCAGATTGTTTCGATGTTCCAGCCAGCGTTCCAGGCCATACACCAGCAGCGCGACTAGCAAGGCCAGGGCTACACCAATCAGGCTGTTGAACAGACGCACCTGCGGCAGTTGCCAGTCATGCGCCAGGCTTTCGGCCAGCAACACGAAACACACCGTGGTCTGCAGCACAAACAGGCCGTAATGGTTGGCTTGCAGGGCACGACTAAGGGCGATCAGCGGTAGCAATATGGCGACCATCAGCGCCGGGTTCTGCATGCTATGGCCGAGCAAAATCAGCAACCCGGCGGCGCCCAGGCTGGCGACGATTGATTGCACGGCACGCACCAGGCTGCCTTGAAAATCCAGCTGCAAGGTGGTGACCACGGTCAGCGTCAGCCAGTAGCCGCGGTGCAGCTCGGCCAGGTTGACGATCAAGCCGGAAAGGGCGAACGCCAGGGTGCAGCCCAGCGCATGCAGGCGCCACTTCTGTTGCGGCAGGCGTTTGGCGTGACGTTTCAGTACCTTGAAAATGCTGATAAAGCGCGGCATGTATGGCCACATGCGCAGGCCATGCATGCCGCGCAGGCCGAAGGCCAGCAGCATCACCCAAAGCCCGCCGAGGATAAACAGCATGGCGATGGCATAGGGATTGTTCAGCGAGCCCAGGCCTTGCTGGCCTTGGCCCAGGCACAGGCAGATGGCCAAACCGATGCCCAGCTTGCCGGCTTCGCTGCCGAAGCGTTGCAACCATGCGAGCAGAAAGCCAAACAGGGCGAAGACCAACAAACTGGCATACGGATGACTGGCCGACCAGAAGCCCAACCCGGCGCTGCAGGCGCCCAGGCCGCAGAGCATCAACATACGTAGCATGCCCAGACGGTGCAGCGGGTTGGCCTGGGCCGCCTGAAAGGCACCGGCCGAGGCCCAGAGAAACCCTGGATGAGCGCTGAACAGCCCGAGCAGCAACGGCAGCGCGCAGCCGAAGCCAGCGACCATCGCCGGGCCCCAGGCGGGCGGGCCGGCATGCCAGCTGAAGGTTTGTCGCAGTAGGCTATTCATGGCTTATACCGGGCTTGAACGGCCCGTCATCTCGCGGGCCATTTCAGTAGCGTAGCTGTCAGTCATGCCGGCGATAAAATCGATCATGCGTAGGAAGGAGCGGTACAGCGGCCAGTTGGGGTCGGGTGCGTTATTGCCGAGCAGGTCGAGGATGCGCCGGTTCTTGAACGACGGCGTACGCCCACCATGCTGCTCCAGCGCCGCGCCGCAGAAGGCGTTGAGCAGAATTTCCAGGGTGGTGTAGGCGCCGATCTCATGCAGCGTCTTGCGCTTGTCCTGGAAGATCTTCTGCCGGGCCATATCCTTGGCGCTCTGCACACAACGCTTGGCGGTGCCGTGCATATGCTCGACCAGATCGCCCTGTAAGGTGCCGGCAAGCAAGGCATCCTGCTGCTCGACAAAGGCCTCGGCGGCGGCATTGGTCAGGTGTTCGATGGCTTTGCCGCGCAGGATCGCCAGCTTGCGTCGCCGGGAGTCGTCCGGGCCGAGCTGACGGTAGGTTTCCGGCAGGTCATCGCCAACCAGATTGAGCAATAACGCCTCGACTTCGCTGTAATCGAGCAGCTCCATTTCTAGGCCGTCTTCCAGGTCGATCAGGCCGTAGCAGATGTCATCGGCCGCCTCCATCAGATAGACCAGCGGGTGACGTGCCCAGCGTTGTTCTTCCAGTTGCGGCAGGCCGAGTTTGCTGGCGATCTGCTCAAGCAGTGGCAGCTCGCTCTGGTAGCAACCGAACTTGTGCTTCTTGTAGCCCAGGGCTTCGGCGTGACGCGCGGTCCAGGGGTACTTGAGGTAGGTGCCGAGGGTTGCGTAGGTCAGCCGGGTGCCGCCGTCGAACTGGTGGTACTCCAGCTGGGTGAGTACGCGAAAACCCTGGGCATTGCCCTCGAAATTGAGAAAGTCGCCACGCTCGGCCGCGCTCATCGAGTCCAGCCAGCCGCGCCCGGCGGCCTGCTGGAACCAGTGGCGGATGGCGTCTTCACCGGAATGGCCAAAGGGTGGGTTGCCGATGTCGTGGGCCAGGCAAGCGGACTGCACGACCATGCCCAGATCACTTGGCTCGCACCAGGCGGGCAGGGCATCGCGGATCATCTCGCCGACGCGCATACCCAGGGAACGGCCGACGCAGCTGACTTCCAGCGAGTGGGTCAGGCGCGTGTGGATATGGTCGTTGCTCGACACCGGGTGCACCTGGGTCTTGCGCCCCAGACGGCGGAACGCGCCGGAGAAGATGATGCGGTCATGGTCTTTATGAAACGGGGTGCGGCCCAGTTCGGCGACGCTGTGCGTCGGCTTGCCGAGTCGTTCACGGTTGAGCAGGGTTTGCCAATCCAAGGTAGATCCTCGCCGTTACCTGGCTTTTGCCAGCTAGCTTCGGGGTTCTAAGCCGCTGATGCAAGGCGTGCGGCAGGCAGTTGAGCGATTTATACCCTGATCACGGCCGCTCTTTTGCTGTCGTTACCTAAGGCATATAACGCTGGCGCAATTCGGCTTCACGCGCTTCGCGTTGTTGACCAAGGGCCTGCCAGAAGCGCACGGCTAGCTGCGGGTGGTGTTGGTAGAACGTGTGCGACAGGGGCAGGTGCCAGTCCGCTTGCAACAAGGGCTGCGGGAGCAACTGCAACTGTTCCTGCAGGTGTAGCTGGGCAATCAGCGCCAGGCTGATATTGCGTTCGATGACAAAGCCATCCAGGCGGCCGCTGGCTACCAGTTGCAGGCCTTTGTCGGGTTGCAGTGAAACGCTGGCCAGGGCGCCCAGTTCGGCGAGGCGCTGGTGGGTGAGATAACCCAGGGGCGAGCTCAGGCCGTACTTGAGGTTGGTGAAACGCTGGCCATCCCAGCTCAGGTGGGTGTCGCGGCGAGTGGCAATCGGGTAGTCGACCTGCCAGAGCCGATACTGCCGCTGTACTGGCTGGCCAGTTTGCGGATCGCGGCCGGGGAACTGGCCCCAGGTGTCGCGTTCTGCCTGCCAGATGGTCGGGAAGATGCCATCCACGTCGCCCCTCTGCAGGGCCAGGATGCAGCGTTTCCAGGGTTGGCGTTGCCAGTCGATGGTCAGCCCGGCCTGGGTCGCGGCAGCCTGGATCAGTTCCAGCAGAATGCCGGGGCCAGGCGCTTGTGCGTTGTTCGCGGGGAGGGTGAACGGCGGATGATCCTGCAGCTGGTAGCACAGGCGCAGAGCGGATGGCCCCTCGGCCTTGAGCGTCTGGGGCAGGAGTAAGAGTACAAGCAGTAAGCTGCGGATGGCCGCTTGCATGATGCTGAGTCGCCGTGGGCGGTGGAACACCCGGCAGCCTCAATGGGCTGCACTCTGCGTTGCATGTCCTTCTTTGATTGTGGCCACCTCAGGGCATTCGTCAATGCTCTGGGGGATCTGCGCCCGCCCTAGAAACCGGCCGCGTCGATATCGATCAGCAGCAGCCGCTTGCCGTTGTCGATAAATTGCCCGGCGGTCAGGCAGTACTGGTTGGTGGTGGCATCACGGTAGGTGCTGGAGAGAATCAGCCGGCGTTCTTCCCAGCCTTCGGCCAACAACTGGTAGAAGTACGGCCGCCACGACCAGTTATGCCCGACGTAACGCGCATCGCTGTGCCAGGCATGCTCGCGCCATTCCAGGTTGGCGGTCAGTTGGGTGCCGTGGCGGTCGCATTGATAGATGCGCAGTAGCCAGGGGTAAGCGTGCGGTTGCGGCAGTTGCTCGGGCTGGGAGCCGCCTTCGCTCCAGGCCTTGAAGCTGTTCATCAGCTCGCCAAGCTGCTGGCGCAGGGTCATCAGCCTTGCGCGCTCGGCGAGTTTTTGCTGCACATAGTGGTCGCGCAGCTGGGCGAAGCGTTTGACGAAGGCGCTGCTGCTGAAGAAGGTTTCTTCGGGTTTGGCAAACAGGTAGCCCTGCACATAGCGCGCGCCGCACTCCAGGGCAAAGTCCAGCTCTGCTTCAGTTTCCACGCCTTCGGCAATGATCCAGCAGCCGGTCTTTTCCGCCATCTGTGCCAGGGCCTTGACCACTTCGCTGCTCGGTCCGCCACGGGCGGCCTGCTGAAACAGGCGCATGTCCAGCTTGAGGATGTCCGGTTGCAGGGCCAGCACGCGGTCGAGCTGCGAGTAGCCTGCACCGAAGTCGTCGATGGCAATGCGTGCACCAGCTTCGCGATAGCGCTCCACCACGCCCGGCAGGCGCGCGCTGGCGCCGCCCAGTTCGGTGATTTCAAAGACGATGCGCGCTGGGTCGATGCCGCTGCGTTGCAGCTGTTTGAGGCTGGGTAAGGCTTGCTCGGGGCGCAGCCGGCTGATCCAGCGTGGCGAGATATTCAGGCTGAGGAACCAGTCCTGCGGGGCTTCATGAAAGCGCCTCAGGGCTTGCTCGCGCACCTCGCGGTCAAGGCGGCGCAGAGCGGTCGGCGGGGTTTTCGGGTCACTGAACAACGGGCCTGCCGAGTGCAGTCGGCCATCGGCGCTGCGCAGGCGCGCCAAGGCCTCGACACCGGCAATACGTCCGGTGGCGGTATCGATAAAAGGTTGGAAAACAGCAAGCGGTTGACCGTTGAACACTGCGCAGTTCCTTAGCCAGGCAAGACGCCCCGGTGGGCGGCGTAGCCAGGTGACTAAGCAAGATCGTGGCCAGCTTAATCCCCTGCGCGGGTATCTTTAGTCGTGTCGGCAAATGGCTCCGGGCGTCGCGGCGGGTTGCGCCGCAGCAGTGGGAAGGCGATCAGCGCGATGCGCAGCCAGCGTCGCCACTGGCCACGGCGGATACCTACGGTGGCCAACAGCAGTGCGCCGCCGGCGACCCAAAGTGGTGCATTGCTATTGCCCAATTCCTCACGCCAGTGGTTGCGCCAGTATTGCGCTTGCCGCAGTGGCTGCAGCATGACCAGGGTTTCGTGGCGCAGTTCCTGACGGTGCATTTCCAGGCGCATGCGCAGCAAGGTTTTGCGCAGTTCGCGGCGCGAGGCCTTGGCGGGTAGCTCGGGCATATTCATGGCAGCAGTTGCTCACGGTCGCGGGCCAGTTCTTCAAGGCTGGCGCTGAAGGGCGCCGGCGCATTGCGTACACGTTGCAACAGCGCGATCAGGGCGCCCAGCAGGGCCAATGCATAGAAGGCGCACAGGGCGCTGATAACCAGCAGGCGGTGCGTCTCCCAGAAGGCAATCAGCAGCGCGGCGGACAACCCGATAACCAGCAGCAGGCCGAACAGCAGGCTCAGGCTGGTGAGTACCAACAGACTGAGGGTATGGCTTTGCTGTTCTTTGAGCTCTTCGCCAAACAGCGCGATATGGCCCTGCAATAACCCCAGCAAGGCGCTGGCAAATCGCCGTGGCGAACTGCCGCGACTTGGCGGGGTGGGCGGTGTTGCATCCATTAAGGTTTCTCTTTAGCGCCGGGTAATCAGCATGCCCAGCAGCAGGCCAATGGCGGCTGCAATGCCGAGGGTTTGCCACGGATGAGTCTGCACATAGCCTTCGGTGGCCTCAATAGCCGCCTTGCCGCGTGCATGCAGGGCGTCTTCGGCGTTGTGCAGGGTGCTGCGCGCGCGGCCCAGGCTGCTGCGGATCTGCTCGCGCAGCTCTTCGGCTTGCTCGCCGGCGAGGCTGGCGGAGTGCTGCAACAAGCTTTCGGTGTCGCGTACCAGCGCCTGGAATTCGTCGAGTAACTGATCCGAGCTGGACGATACGGGGGTCTTACGAGCCATGGTGTCTCTCCTTGTGACGGGGCAGTGTAGGGGGTTCGAGTCCCCTGCGGGGCAGTGGTTCCTTTTTTCTTTGGTGCGCGGCGGATGCTGCCGGCTGATCGGCTGGTACAGCGCTTGCATTGCGCTGGTGCGCGCTCTTGCCAATACGCTCCTTTATGGGGCTGCAAGGGTTCTGGCCAGGACGCCGTGGTGCATCAATAACTTATTAATAACTATGGAATAAGTACTTCGATGTAAGGTTTGCTCAGCACCGGCTTGGTGCTGCACAGGCTCTGCTTCGGCAAGGTGGTTCGTGATAAATGCTGCCATATGGTGCGTATTTATTGGTTTGTGATCCGCTTTGGTGCTTTTTCCCCGCGACGGAGTTTTCTTCGCAGATGGAAAACATCAACAGTGCTGTGGAAACCCTGATTCACGGCTCCAATACCCTGTTTATCCTGCTCGGCGCCGTGATGGTGCTGGCCATGCACGCTGGTTTTGCCTTTCTCGAAGTGGGCACGGTGCGGCAGAAGAATCAGGTCAACGCCTTGTCGAAGATCATCTCCGACTTTGCCGTATCGGCCCTGGCCTATTTCTTTGTCGGCTACTGGATCGCTTATGGCGTGACCTTCCTTGAACCGGCCAGTGTGCTGACTGAAGGCCACGGCTATGCGCTGGTGAAGTTCTTCTTTCTGCTGACCTTTGCCGCGGCCATTCCGGCGATTATTTCCGGTGGTATCGCCGAGCGCGCCAAGTTCGGCCCGCAGCTGTGTGCCACGGTGCTGATCGTGGCCTTTATCTACCCCTTCTTCGAGGGGATGATCTGGAACGGCAATTACGGCGTACAGGCCTGGCTGGAAGCGCAGTTCGGCGCAGCCTTCCACGACTTTGCCGGCTCGGTGGTGGTGCATGCGATGGGCGGCTGGCTGGCCTTTGGCGCGGTGATTCTGCTGGGGCGTCGCAATGGGCGGTACCGCGATGGCCGTCTGGTGGCCTTTGCCCCGTCGAATATTCCATTCCTGGCACTGGGCTCGTGGATTCTGATCATCGGCTGGTTCGGCTTTAACGTGATGAGCGCCCAGACCCTGGGCAGCGTCAGTGGCCTGGTGGCGGTCAACACCCTGATGGCGATGGTCGGCGGTACGGTGGCGGCCTTGGTTGTTGGGCGCAATGACCCAGGCTTTCTGCACAACGGCCCGCTGGCTGGCCTGGTGGCGGTGTGCGCCGGTTCCGACCTGATGCATCCGGTCGGTGCGCTGGTGACTGGCGCGATTGCCGGTGCGCTGTTTGTCTGGGCATTTACCGCAACCCAGGTGAAGTGGAAGATCGACGACGTGCTCGGCGTATGGCCGCTGCACGGTCTATGCGGCGTGTGGGGCGGGATTGCCTGCGGCATCTTCGGCCAAGAGGCGCTGGGCGGTCTGGGCGGTGTAAGCCTGGCTAGCCAGTTTGTCGGCACCGCGCTGGGCGTGGTGGTGGCCTTGCTTGGTGGCGTGCTGGTGTACGGTGTGCTGAAAGCCACTGTGGGTATCCGCCTGAGCCAGGAGGAGGAGTACTACGGTGCCGATCTCTCGGTACACAAGATTGGCGCCGTCAGCCAGGATTGATGGCTGAGCGTTAATGCAAAAGGCCCGGACAGTGTCCGGGCCTTTTTATTGCAACCGCTTAAGTGTGAGGCTTAGAACAGCGGCAGGGTGTAGCTGACGATCAGGCGGTTCTCGTCGAGGTCGCCGCCGGTTGCTGCGGCGTTGCTGCGCACCATCGCATTCCGCCAGCGAAATGCCAGGTTCTTGAAGGTGCCTTCCTGAATGGTGTAGCTGACATCGAAGTCGCGTTCCCATTCCTTGCCATCACGGCCACCAGCGCCATCGAAGCCATCGCCGGTGACGTAACGCAAGAAGGCATTCAGACCGGGTACGCCGTAGGTGGCGAAGTTGATGTCATAGCGTGCCTGCCAGGATTTCTCGTCCTTGCGGGTGAAGTCGAGAATTTGCAGGTAGTTGACGATGTAAGGATCGGTTTCGGTGAGGAACGGGAAGGCGTTGTCGCCGCCGACCTTCTGGTAACCCAGGCGGAAGGTGTGTGCGCCTGTGCCAGCCCAGAGGTTGACCGACGTCAGGTCGTTATCCAGCTTGCCGCCGCGTTTGCTGCCGTTGTCCTGGGAATCGAAGTAGGCCAGGTTGGCCCCCAGCTTCCAGTCGCCGATGGGTTGTACGTGGATCAGGTTGTACAGCTTCTGGTCGTAGATATCTTCCAACTCGCCATACCACAGGCCGACAGTGGTGTTGCCGGCGTTGAATTTGTAGTCGCCACCGGCGAAGTTGTAACGGTCACTCACGCCGCCGACGTTGCTGGCGGTGATGTCCTGGCTGTCGGTGGAGCTGCGGAAGTTCACTTCGCGTAACTGGCCGCCGTTGAGGGTCAGGCCGTCGATTTCCTGGGAGGTGATCATCGCGCCGTTAAACACCTGTGGCAGCAGGCGCGAATCACCGGACGCCACGATAGGCAACTTAGGCATCAGGCCGCCGACTTTGCCAACGGTCTTGGAGATACGCACTTTGGCTGCTGCTGTGGCTTCGGAATACTCCCCCGGCCCCTCATTACCAAAGCTGTTTGGCAGCAAGGCGGTGCCTGCGCGCTCATCGGACGAGTCGAGTTTCAGGCCCAGGCCTGCGTAGGCATCCAGACCAAAACCCACGGTGCCTTCGGTAAAGCCCGACTCGGCTTTTAGGATAAAGCCCTGGGCCCATTCTTCGCGTTTGGATTGCTGCGCTGCGGTGCTGTTACGCAGGTCGCGGTTCATATAGAAATTGCGTAGCTCAAGGGTGGCTTTGCTGTCCTTGATAAACTCTGCCTGGGCCAGCGATGGCAGGGTGAGGCAGGTGCCCAGTGTGGCGAGTGCCACAGCGCGGGCGAGGGGAGATTGAGTCATTATTGTTAGCTCCTCGTGTGTGCGGGTCGGCTTGTGGCCGATCTGTTACAGCGAGGCGCAATAAAGCATGGGGGCTTATGCTTGGCTTTTAGACTTTGGTCTGCTCGGGCAAGGTCTGTGCCGGCTCGGCGTGCAGCGGTTGCTGCCGCAATCGCTCTAGCATGCATCGCGCACCGTTGATCGGGTTATCCCTAATCAGGCTAAAGTTTTATCCCACACGGCCGCCAACCAGTCAGATACACCGCCTAGGTACTTTGCCATGAACCCCCTGGCCTCAAATTTATCCTCCGCTTCACGCCCCACTTCCGTTACTGCTCAGCCGGTTGTACGTAATGCTGCTGATGCGCAGGCAACACTGGCCAACCGCCTGGCTGAACGCCTTGGGCTGGAGCCGGGTGCGTTGGCTGGTAAGGCCAATGACTACACCCCGGAGAAAGTCGCCGGGCGCATCCTCAGCTTTATCGAGCAGCGTCTGCAAAGCGAGCAAGCCGCCGGTGCCGATACCGGCAAGCTGCAAAAACTTCTCGACCAGGCCCGCAGCGGCGTGGAAAAGGGCTTTGCCGAAGCGCGCAAGATTCTCGACGGTATGGGCGTTTTGCAAGGCAAGGTGGCGAGCGATATCGACGACACCTACCAGAAGATTCAGGACGGTTTCAGCGACCTGAACAAGCGCTTTAATCCGGACGCGGCGCTGGTTGAGGGCTCGACCAAGATCGCTGCCTACAGCGAACGCTTTGCCGCCAAAGCCGAAACCTTTGAAATGGAAGTGACCACCCGTGATGGTGATCGCTTGCGTATTTCCATTGCCCAGGCTTCGGCCAACTGGTCGCAGAGTGGCGTTGTCGCTAGCAGCAATGGCAACGGCAGTTCGGTAGTTGCCAGTAGCCAGTCCGGCAGTTTGCAGATTGGCGCCTGGCAGGTCAGCGTCGAAGGCGAGCTGGATGATAAGGAGCGCGCCGCCCTGGAAAAACTCTTCGGCCAGGTGCAGGAGCTGTCCAACAAGTTCTACGCCGGCGATCTGTCCGGCGCCTTCGATCGTGCCATGGCATTGGAAATGGATGGCGAGCAATTAGCGTCCATGTCCCTGCGGTTGACCCAGACCACTGTGCGCCAGGCGACCGATGCCTACAGCGCTGTGGCGCAAGATGGCGGTCAGGCTGCCAGCGCAGTCAACAACTCGCTGATCGAGTACGCCCAGGGCCTGCTCGAAGCACTGCGCAGCGCCAATCAAGTGGCCGAAGAAGGCACAGGCAAAACCAGCCTGCTGGATCTGCTCAAAGGCGGCTTCTCGCTGGATGAGCGTTTCGACAGTGGTCGCCTGGATAAGGCCGAGCAGCTCAACAGCCGTCTGCTTGATGGCCTGCAGAACCTGCTCAACCCCGCCCTAGACAGCAGCAAGTCCACGGACGCCTGAGCCCGGGGCAGTGCTAAACTGCACCTCCAGTAGTCAGTGGAGGTGCGCAGATGCTCCCGGAATGTCAATTATTCGGTACGCTCGGCTGCCACCTGTGCGAGGTGGCCGAAGCGTTGCTGATGCCTTTTGTCGAGCACGGCCTGCTGGTCGAACTGGTCGATATTGCCGAGCATGAACACTGGGTCGAAGACTATGCTCTGCGCATTCCGGTGCTGCGCCGCAGCGATACCGGCGCCGAGTTGAACTGGCCATTCGAAGCCGAACAGATTGTCGAATTTCTGCGTAGCGCCTGATGCTCGATGGGCGCGCGGCGGTCAATGATTTAGTGAAGGAAGAAGATCAATGAGCATGGTGCTTGGAGACGCCTTGTCGCTGCTGCTATTTCGTTTGCACAGCGGTCGCTTGTTGGGGATCAACCTGCTCAAGGTTCAGGAAATCATTCCCTGCCCGGCGCTGACCAAACTACCCAGTCGCCATCCGCATGTGCGTGGCGTCGCCACTCTGCGCGGTTCGGCGCTGACGGTGATCGATCTGGCCAAGGCCATCGGTGAGCAGGGTGTGCCTGGCAACAACGACGGCTGCCTGATCGTCACCGAACTCAGTCGCTCGCGCCAAGGCCTGCATGTACAAAGCGTGGAGCGCATCGTGCAGTGCTACACCCGTGATGTCCGTCCGCCACCGGCAGGTTCCGGCAGCAAAGCCTTTATCACCGGAGTGACGCAGATCGACGGCAAGATCGTGCAGATTCTCGATATCGAAAAAGTCTTGCACGAACTCGCGCCGATGATTGTCGAGGAGCTGGATGAGCAGCTGCTATCAGAGCGCGAGCGTGCGCTGCTCAGGGGCCGTCGCGTGCTGGTGGTGGATGACTCCCACGTCGCGCTGCACCAGACCATGATTACCCTGCGCAAGCTGGAGCTGGATTGTCAGATGGTACGCAGCGCCGCCGACGCGCTTGAATTGCTGCAGAAGCAATTTGATGCCGGAGAACCCATCGAAGTGCTGGTGTCGGATATCGAAATGCCGGAAATGGACGGCTACGACCTGGTTCGCACGCTGCGCAAGAAGCCGGATATCGGGCAGATCTACGTGCTGCTGCACACCTCGCTCGACAGCACCATGAACACCGAAAAAGCCAAGGCAGTGGGTGCCAATGACGTGCTGACCAAGTTCTCCACCATAGACCTGAGCAAGGCCTTGGTGCACGCATTCGAAAGCTTGCAATAGCCTTTCTCACAGCCATAAAAAAGCCCGCAATTAAGCGGGCTTTTTTATATGCTCTGGTCGGAGAGACAGGATTCGAACCTGCGACCTTCTCGTCCCGAACGAGACGCGCTACCAAGCTGCGCTACACTCCGAATGGGTCAAGATTTTACTGAGAAAGTATTGCCGCACAAGGGTTTAGCTTTTAATTTTTTCTATTAGCCAAGCGCTTTGAATGTATCGCTCAGAACCCAGGCGTCGGGCAAAAAAGTACCTGGCACGCCTGGGTCACCTTCTTACAGCTCTTTGACGGTACGCACTTGATCCTTGTTGACCTTGGCGCGTTTGCCATCGAGTTGTTCGAACTCGTAGAAGCCTGAGCTTTCGTCAAAATCCGGCTCGTCGATGGTCTGAATTTCGCGGCCATCATTGAGCGTGATTACCGATGGGGATGCGCAACCAGTCAGCGCGACCAGGCCCAAGGTAAGCAGCAATGCTGGAATAATCCGCTGAGACATGGGTTTCTCCTTGATTGATAGAGGTTTTTACCCAGCTTGTGACGAAATTTTGCCAATCAAGTTCCCTTGTTGGCGTTTATCCGCGTGTCGTCAGCAAGTCCGGGGTGTTGAGGTTGGCCAGGCGAGGGTCACCGGTCGGGCACTCGACTGTCAATGGGGCAAGGCCGCGTAGCCAGCGTTGTGGGCTGCGTTCACCGGTTTGCCAGGCCTGTTCCAGGTCGGCATGCAGTGCACGGGGAATAACACTGAACAGCGGTTCGAGAAACTCGCCCTGGCGCACCACGACTGCGCGCTCACCGGCCAGGCTCAGTAGAGCTTCCAGCAGTGGCCTGTCGAGCTGCGGCGCATCGCACGGCAGGATCAACAGATTTGCCTGGCGCGCGATGCGCAGGCCGGCGCGAATGCCCGCCAGCGGGCCTTGGAAGTCAGCCTCGTCATCACTGACCAAGCGATCTGCGTAGGGCGCATAACGCTCGGCGTTGCGGTTGCAGGAGATGATCAGGTCATCGGTCAGCGGCCGCACCAGCTCGTGCAACCAGGCGATCAGCGGACGGCCTTGCCAGTCGAGCAGGCCCTTGTCGGCGCCGCCCATACGCTGTCCACGGCCGCCAGCAAGCAGCAAAACAGAACAGCGGGGTAGGGTGGCGGAAGCGGGCATGCGCAGTCTCCAAAAGCAGGCCTGTGATATAACGGCGGGCATTATCGCCCATAACTGGAAGCCTGCCATGAACCACAAGGCCGAGGCACATTTCGTGCCCTTGAATATCGCGGTGTTGACCGTCAGCGACACCCGCAGCCTGGAAACCGACACCTCCGGCCAGCTGTTTGTTGACCGCCTGCAGGCCGCCGGCCACCAACTCGCCGCCCGGGTTTTGCTCAAGGACGATCTGTACAAGATTCGCGCCCAGGTCGCCACCTGGATTGCCGAAGATCAGGTGCAGGTGGTGCTGATTACTGGCGGCACTGGCTTTACCGGTCGTGACAGCACGCCGGAAGCGGTGAGCTGTTTGCTGGATAAACAGGTCGATGGTTTTGGTGAGCTGTTCCGGCAGATTTCCGTACCTGATATCGGCACCTCGACCATTCAATCCCGCGCTCTGGCCGGCCTGGCCAACGGCACCCTGGTGTGCTGCCTGCCGGGTTCGACCAACGCTTGTCGCACCGCCTGGGATGGCATCCTCGGTGAGCAGCTGGATAACCGTCATCGCCCGTGCAATTTCGTCCCGCATCTGAAATCGGTGGCCGCCTGCGAGAGCCGTGGATGAGCTGCTGTGACAAACCCGGGCTGATGCCCGTTGAGACAGCGTTGGCGCGCTTGCTGGCGCAGGCCGAGGCTAGCGCGATTGTTGAGATCGAACAGGTTGCCTTGAGCGACGCCGCTGGCCGGGTATTGGCTGAGCCGCTGCTTGCCGAGCTTGATCTGCCGCCTTGGGACAACAGCGCCATGGATGGCTACGCCTTGCGTCTGGCCGATTGGAATGGCGAGCCGCTGGTCGTCAGTCAGCGTATTCAGGCCGGTAACGCGCCGCAGCCGTTACAGCCTAGCACCTGTGCGCGGATCTTTACCGGCGCGCCATTGCCGGCCGGCGCCGATAGCGTGGAAATGCAGGAAAACGCCGTGCTCGGCGAAGACGGCCGCGTCGCTTTTAGCGAGCCGCTTAAGCTGGGGCAGAACGTGCGTGCCCAGGGCCAGGAAACCCGTATCGGCGATTCCGTATTGCCGGCCGGCACGCGTCTAGGCCCGATCGAGCTGGGCCTGGCTGCGTCTCTGGGTTGCGCTGAATTGACCGTGCGCCGGCGGCCGCGTGTGGCCGTGTTGTCCACCGGCGATGAGCTGGTCGAGCCTGGTCAGCCGCTGGGGCCCGGGCAGATCTACAACAGCAACCGCCGTTTACTGATCGCCTGGCTGCAGCGCCTGGGCTGCGAGGTAGTGGACGGCGGCATTCTGCTCGATGACCTGGAGCTGACCCGCGCAGCGCTGGGCGCATTGAGCGACGTTGACCTGATTCTCTCCACCGGCGGCGTATCGGTGGGCGAGGCGGACTTCCTCGGCATGGCCTTGCGTCAAGAGGGCGAGCTGGCGCTGTGGAAGCTGGCGATCAAACCGGGCAAGCCGCTGACTTGCGGGCAGTTTCGCGGGGTGCCGGTGATCGGTCTGCCGGGCAATCCGGCCTCGACGTTGGTGACCTTCGGTTTGCTGGCACGGCCTTATCTGTTGCGCCGCTTGGGTGTGCAGCGGGTTGAGCCGTTGGGCTTTCCGATGCCGGCGGGCTTCACCTGGAGCAAACCGGGCAATCGCCGCGAATACCTGCGTGCGCGTATCGAAAATGGTCAGGTGGTGCCTTACCCGAACCAGAGTTCCGGTGTGCTGCGCAGCGCCGCCTGGGCCGAGGGATTTGCCGAAGTCTTGGAAAACACCACGCTAGCCGAAGGCTATAGCCTGAGGTTTATTCCGCTTAGCGAGATTCTTGGGTAGGACCTGGCTGGCTTTATGGTGGATGAAAACAGCGTCATCCACCCTACGTTTGGAGTGAGTAGGGTGGATGGCGCTTCACCCATCCACCAAGGGGTCAGCTATTGCGCCGGCTTTCGCGAAATTCCCCAGGTGTCTGTCCGGTCCAGCTCTTGAAGCTGCGATGGAACGAGCGCGATTCGGTAAAGCCCAGGTAGCTGGCGATGTCCTGAATCGCCAGGTCGCTGCGCAGCAGGTAGTGCTCGGCCAGCTCCTGGCGCAGTTCATCGAGAATCTGTTGGTAGCTGGTGCCTGCCAGTTGCAGATGACGCTGCAGGGTGCGCACCGTCATATTGAATTTCTCCGCCACCCGCTCCTTGCGCGGCAAACCATCCTTGAGCAGCAGGCGCAGGGCGTTCTTCACCCGTTGCGGCAGCGGCTCGTTGTCGTCCAGCCCGGCCATCAGGGTCAGGGCGTGTTCTTCCAGGGTGCGCAGCAGGTTGGCGTCGGCCTGGCGCAGCGGCACGGCGAGGTATTCCAGCGGCACGATCAGCGCATTGCAGCTTTGCTCGAAGCGGATCGGGCAGTCGAAGATGGCTTCATATTCGCCAAGATCGACGCCCTCAGGCAGGGCATGCTCGAACCACACCTCCCGCGGTGAACTGTCCGAATCGGAGATCCAGCGTGCATACAGCAGCCAGGAGGCCAGCACGTTTTCCACCATATGCCGGCGGATCGGCTCGGCCTGATGGCGACAGGTCCAGATCAAGCGAACATGGTCGCTGCCCGCTTCGACCCGGCTGACGCCCATATCGCCCACCAGTTTTTCGTAAGGCACGATGCGGCTCATGGCCTCGCCGAGTGTCGCGCAGTTCATGGTGATATAGCCCAGCACGCTCCACGAACCTGGCTGTACAAAGCGCGCGCAGTGCAGGCCGAACAGTGGGTCATTGGACACACGCAGCAGGTGCGCGAGCAGACGCTCATGGGTTTCGCTGGGGATGCGCTTGCCATTGTCGGCCAGCTCCTCGGCCTTGATGCCAGCGGCCGCCAACGCCTGGTCGATATCCAGGCCCAATTGCTCGGCGTGGCGCAGGTACTTGAGCAGGGAAGGGACAGAGGTATAACCGAGGTTTTCCATGATTTTTCTTATTCTGAGTTCGTAGAACCTGTTTCGGATCGCGCGAGCTAGAGCGAGGCAAGGCAAAAATGGCCGAGGAAGCGGAGTTTACGAGTTGTAAATGAGCATTACTCGTTTCACTCGCTCCTTCGGAGCCGCACTAAAGTGCGTTAGCCGCTAGCGGCTTCCGAGGCCATTTTTAACGCAGTATCGCCGACGCGCAGCAGATCCGAGGCAGGTTCTTATTCTGAATGTCTTGATTGGCGATAGCGCCTGGCTCGATACGACAGTGACGCCCTGAAGCGGCCAGCTAGTATAGGCAGCCATCGAGGGTGACTGAAATATCCGGGAGAAGCAGATGCGACGTTGGAACGGCTGGGGTGATGAAGCAACAGTGGTGGAACTGCCGGCCCATGGCGAGGCTTTTCTCGCCGAACTGGTCGGCCCTGGCCAGTTGCTTGCCGATGCCAGCCTGGCCCAGGTGCTGGCCCAGGTGCCGGCTTCGCGTCTGCAGGCTCACCCGCTGATCTGTCTGAATGCCGAAGACCGTGTGCGTCACGCCCGTGGTCAGAGCCTGCCGGATTGGCTGGCGATGCGCTCCGGTGATTTCGGTGTGTTTCCCGATGGCGTGGCCTACCCGGAAAGTGCCGCGCAGATCCGCGAGCTGTTGGCCTGGGCTAGCCAGCAGGACCTGATCGTAATTCCCTACGGCGGCGGCACCTCGGTGGCCGGGCATATCAACCCGCAAGCCGGCAACAAACCGGTGCTGACCCTGTCGCTTGAGCGCATGGGCAAGCTGATCGAGATCGACCACGACAGCCTGATCGCCACCTTCGGCCCTGGCGCCAATGGCCCGCAGGTGGAAAGCCAGCTGCGCGCCCAGGGCTACACCCTTGGCCATTTCCCTCAGTCCTGGGAGCTGTCGACCTTGGGCGGTTGGGTCGCCAGCCGCTCCAGTGGCCAGCAGTCGTTGCGCTACGGGCGCATTGAGCAGCTGTTTGCCGGCGGCAAGGTCGAGACCTTTGCCGGCACCCTGGACATTCCGACCTTCCCGGCCTCTGCTGCCGGTCCCGATCTGCGCGAAATCCTGATGGGTTCAGAAGGACGCTTCGGCATTATTTCCGAGGTCAAGGTGCGCATCACTCGCCTGGCCGAGCAGGAAAATTTCTACGCGGTGTTCCTGCCCAACTGGCAGCAGGCGCTGCTCGCCATCCGCAGCCTGGCGCAGGCGCGAGTACCGTTGTCGATGCTGCGCCTGTCCAATGCCATCGAAACCAAGACTCAACTGGCCCTGGCCGGCCATCCGCAGCAGATCGCCTGGCTGGAGAAGTACCTGGCCCTGCGCGGCACCCGTGAGGGTAAGTGCATGCTGACCTTCGGCGTCACCGGCAGCCGCACACAGAACGCCGCTTCGCTAAAGCAGGCGAAGAAGTTGCTGAAAGGTTTTGGTGGTGTATTTACCGGCACCCTGCTGGGCAAGAAGTGGGCAGAGAACCGCTTCCGTTTCCCTTATCTGCGCCACGGCCTGTGGGCCGCCGGCTACGCGGTGGACACCCTGGAAACCGCCACCGACTGGAGCAACGTCGACAGCCTGCTGAACAAGGTCGAAACCAGCCTGCGCACCGGCCTGAGCGAGGAGGGTGAGCAGGTGCATGTGTTTACCCACCTGTCCCACGTCTATAACGAAGGTTCGAGCATCTACACCACCTATGTGTTCCGCCCGGGTAGCAGTTATGCCGAGGCCATGGCGCGCTGGCAGAAGCTCAAGCATGCCGCCAGCCAGACCATCGCCGAGAACCGCGGCACCATCAGCCATCAACATGGTGTTGGCCGCGATCACGCGCCTTATCTGCCGGTGGAGAAGGGCGAACTGGGTATAGCAACCCTCAAGGCGCTTGCCGGGCATTTCGACCCTGATCAGCGCCTGGCACCGGGCGTGTTGCTGCAGGATTGATGATGAGCCAGTGGAACGCCGCCTGGCGTGAACAGGCACTGCCTGAGCTGGCTGCACGCGATTGGGACTTGATCGTGGTCGGCGGCGGTATCAGCGGTGCCGGGATTCTGCGTGAAGCAGCGCGGCGCGGCTGGAAATGCCTGTTGCTGGAGCAGCGCGACTTCGCCTGGGGTACCTCCAGCCGCTCCTCGAAGATGGTGCATGGCGGGCTGCGTTATATCGCCAAGGGCCAGTTTGCTCTGACCCGCGATTCGGTGCGCGAGCGCCAGCGCCTGTTGCAGGAAGCGCCGGGGCTGGTCGATCCGCTAAGTTTTCTTATGGCGCATTACCAGGGCGGCTTTCCCGGCCCGCGAGTTTTCGGCGGCCTGCTGGCGGTGTATGACGCCTTGGCCGGCAAGCGCAACCATCTGTACTACCCCTTGCAGCAACTGCGCTACCTGGCTCCAGGCCTAAAAGAAGACGGCCTGCTCGGTGGCACACGGTTTTTCGATGCGGTGACCGATGATGCGCGGCTGGTGCAGCGCGTACTGGGCGAGGCCCGTGCCGAAGGCGGCGAAGCGCTGAATGGCATACGTGTAGTCGAGTTGCTGCGCGAGGATGGGCTGGTCACCGGCCTGCTTGCCGAAGATGTTGAAAGCGGCCTGCACTATCGCTTCAAGACTCGCGCCGTGGCCCAGGCCACCGGAGCCTGGGCCGATCAGCTGCGGCAGAAAACCGGGCTGGAACATATCCGCCCGCTGCGTGGCAGCCACCTGTTGCTGCCCGCCTGGCGCTTGCCGGTGGCCCATGCCTTTAGCTTTATGCACGCGGCAGATAAGCGTCCGGTGTTTGTCTTCCCCTGGGAAGGCGCGACGGTAATCGGCACCACCGATCTGGATCACCCGGCGCCATTGGCTGAGGAAGCGCGGATCAGCCCAGATGAAGTGGAGTATCTGCTGGCCGCCTGCGCCCAGCAGTTTCCAACTGCCAAGATCAGCGCTGCGGATGTGCTGTCGACTTGGGCCGGGGTGCGCCCGGTGGTTACGGATGGCAGTGAAGGGCGCAAACCTTCGGATGAGAAACGCGAGCATGCACTCTGGATTGAGCCCGGCTGCGTGACCTTGGCCGGCGGCAAACTCACCACCTTCCGCCTGCTGGCGCTGGAGGTGTTGCAGGCCTGTGCGCCGATGGTCGGGCGTACTGTGGATGATCAGGGCGCGGCGACCTTTGCCGCCGTACCGCAGCAGCCGATGCCGCAGTTAAGCCCTGCCCAGCAGAAGCGCCTGATCGGCCGCTATGGCCGGGCGCTGCCGCAGCTGCTGGCGCTGCTTGAGGAATTGGGTGTCGAGCAGGTGGCGGGTACGGATACGCTCTGGGCCGAGCTGGCCTGGGCGGCCGAGCAGGAGCTGGTGCTGCACTTGGATGATCTGCTGCTGCGCCGCACCCGCCTTGGCCTGTTGTTGGCTCAGGGCGCAGCGGCCGAGCTGCCGAATGTGCGTGCGTTGTGTCAGGCCCGCCTGGGTTGGAGTGATGCGCGCTGGCAGCAGGAACAAACGGATTATTTGGCGTTGTGGCAGCGCTGCTACAGCCTGCCAACAAATGCCTGATGGGTAGCCCGGATGCAATCCGGGTGCGGCCTCCCGGATTGCATCCGGGCTACGTTGTGTATTTACAGAAAGGGTTGTGCCTTGAGCGATAAAAACTACCTGCTGGCCATCGACAACGGCACCCAGAGCATCCGGGCGCTGCTGTTTGATCTTCAGGGCAACCTGCTCGGCAAGGGCAAGGTGGAGCTTGAGGCCTACTACTCCAAACAGCCCGGCTGGGCCGAGCAGGACCCCGAGTATTACTGGGCCAGCCTCGGTGAGGCCTGTGCGCAGCTGTGGCAGCAGGTGGATATCGACCGCAGCAAAATCCGTGGCGTGTCACTGACTACCCAGCGCGGCACCCTGATCAATGTGGATCAGCAGGGCCAACCGCTGCGCCCGGCCATGCTCTGGCTCGATCAGCGGCAGGCCAAGGTCGAAGGGCGGATCACCGGGCCCTGGGGCTGGCTGTTCAAGATCGCCGGAGTGCAGGCCACGGTGGATTACTTTCGCGCCCAGGCCGAGGTCAACTGGATCGCGCAGAACCAGCCGGACATCTGGGCCAATACCCACAAGGTGCTACTGCTTTCCGGGTTTCTTACTCACCGGCTGTGCGGAAAGTTTGTCGATTCGCTGACCAGCTGTGTGGCCTACCTGCCGTTCGACTATAAGCGCTTGCAGTGGGCCAAGCCCGGTGACTGGAAATGGCAAGCGATGCCGGTGCGCCGCGAGCAGTTGCCGGAGCTGTGCAAACCGGGTGAGCTGTTCGGCCATATCAGCGCGGCGGCCAGCCGGCATACCGGGATTCCTGAAGGCTTGCCGCTGATTGCCGCAGGTGCTGACAAGGCCTGTGAGGTGCTTGGCGCGGGCGGCGTAGAGCCGACTACGGCGTGCCTGTCCTATGGCACCACGGCGACCATCAACACCACGCGTAGCAAGTACCTGGAAACCATCCCGCTGATCCCGCCATACCCGTCGGCGATTCCTGATCACTTCAACACCGAGGTGATGATCTATCGCGGTTTCTGGATGGTCAGCTGGTTCAAGCAGGAATTCGGCCTGCGCGAGATGCAGCGGGCCAAGGAACTGGGTGTGGAGCCTGAGGCGCTGTTTGATGAGCTGGTCAACAGCGTACCGGCCGGCTCCATGGGCCTGATGCTGCAGCCCTACTGGTCGCCGGGTATCCGCGAACCGGGGCTGGAGGCCAAGGGTTCGATCATCGGTTTTGGCGACGTACACACCCGTGCGCATATCTACCGGGCGATTCTTGAAGGCTTGGCTTATGCCCTACGCCAGGGCAAGGAAAAGATCGAGAAGCGTTCGGGAACGAAAATTACCCGCCTGCGCGTCTCCGGTGGCGGCTCGCAGAGCGATGCGGCGATGCAGCTGACGGCCGATATCTTTGGCCTGCCTGCCGAGCGTCCGCATTTGTATGAAACCAGCGGCCTGGGCGCGGCAATCAACTGCGCGGTGGGCCTGGGGTTGCATCCGGATTACCCGACTGCGATCAAAGCCATGACCCGGGTCGGTGACGTGTTCACTCCCAACCCAGAGGCGCAGCGCACCTATCAGCAGCTGTACACGCAGGTTTATCAGCGCATGTATAAGCAGCTTAAGCCGCTCTACCAAACTATCCGTAAAATTACCGGTTATCCCGCGTAAAGCGGCTTAGCGGCGCGCAGGTTTTGCTGCGCCGCTAAGCCATCACTGCCGTCAGGCCACATCCACCAAGATGATTTCGCTATCTTCTATAGCCGTCACCCGGATTACCTCGACATCGCTAACCGCGACACCATCGCGTGCTTGGGCGTTGACGCCGTTGACCTCGATGTTGCCGCTGGCGGCCACCAGATAAGCCCGGCGCGCCGCGCCAATCGGGTACTCGGTGCTTTGCCCAGCTTGCAGGGTGGCGGCGGCCATCCGCGCGTTGGTGCGGATCGACAGGGCGTCCTGGTCTTCGGCAAAGCCGCTGGCCAGGGTGACGAAGGTGCCGGCGCGCTCACCTTTGGGGAACGGCTTGGCGCCCCAGGAAGGCGGCAGGCCCGACTGGTTGGGCTGAATCCAGATCTGGAAGATCTTGGTGGTGGTGTCTTCCAGGTTGTATTCGCTGTGGGCAATCCCGGTGCCGGCGCTCATTACCTGCACATCACCGGCTTCGGTACGACCGTGGTTACCCAGGTTGTCCTTGTGGGTGATGGCCCCTTGGCGTACATAGGT